>Ga0326726_10000005_pt1 | contig 261189 bp, 230 predicted proteins | sample MHFenrmetagenome_2_FD_207603 | JGI IMG/M metagenome (GOLD analysis project Ga0326726, IMG submission 207603) | Lab enriched peat soil microbial communities from Michigan Hollow, Ithaca, NY, United States - MHF15MN | ecosystem: Environmental > Terrestrial > Soil > Wetlands > Peat | place: USA... | reverse complement strand
AGTAGCTGAACATGTGTCCCTGGGGATTCAGTTCACCGCGCATGCGTCTGCTCCGTTGATTTGGGCCACCGCATTTTATCGCGATGGAGAGGCATCATGAAGTGGGTTTTTCAGCAACCTGCTAGAGTAAGTTCATACGTATGTGATCTTGCAAGACCTGACCCCATCACTGTTCGTGACTCCATCGCTGTTCGTGACCGAGATGGTGGACGGCGCACTTATTCTTACCGCCGCGGTGATTGAGGCGCGCGACTTGATCAACTCCTCAATGATTCTTCTTTATTAGCGTATGCCCGACGGTCTGTTTGTGCCAAGAGCAGCCGTTCAACAATTCTGACCGCTTGAACGACCAATTCATTTACGAGCCGGCCGCCGTCGTAGAAGCGTAAGCCTGCGACACGATGTGTTTGAGCTGCTGCTCAAGCTCCGCCGTGCGGTCGTTTAGCCACTGGGCGCAAAACACTGCCCCCGTGGCCGAACGTTCGTCCAATCCGCTGCCACTGACCAACGCCGCAGCCAGCGCCTGCATGACAAAGGCGCTGCAGGCATGGAGCGCCGTCAGTTCGTCGTACAACCTGAGCAGTTCGGGTGCCGGCAGATTCGTTTGGTTATCCACAGTTTTCGCTGATCTGGGCATATATTTAGGGCAATCCATTTGGCACGGATTCGCCCTCCTTGTTCTTTGAGAGCACGGATTCCACACGGCATGATTGGTGCATTGGAGGCTATTCGTCCACGGACTAAGATACCCATTTTTGCTGGACCAGCAGCCAAGGGTGACATTGGTCGATCGCACATGGATGGGGTTGAGAGAGGCGAGCGAGATTTGACGTTCACCATGCGCTGTCAGATCTCCGAGGTTCTTGGTGGTCACGTATCAACGCTCACTAGAGGCATTCCAGGCGTGTCTAGATGAAGTCGCTCGATATGGAGGATGGCCGTGCCTCGGTGATCATCATCCTGGAGCTGGTCACGGCGGTGGCGTCGGCACTATGGATCGGCGGCGAATGCATGAGCGTGACCGAGATGGTGGGCGGGGCGCTGATTCTCACTACTGCGGTGATCGAGGCGCGACGCGCGGCCTGATCGAAACAGCCATTCTACAACTCTGACCCTTTGAACTTTCCATGGTCGCGGTTCACGAGAGCCCAGTAAAAAGTACGGAAAAAAGTCAAATAGAAAGCTAATCTGGACCAGCAACGCGGTGGACTCCCGCCGATGCGAGAAGATTCTCGATCCAGGCGACTGGACCGCCCCGGCCTGTGCAGAGCGTGAAGAAGGCCCGCTGTCTCGCCCGTGTAAATGCAACAAAAAACGAGTTGAGTTCTTCAATGCTGTTGGGCCTCAGGCTCCACCACGTCTGGTTATCAAGCCCATAGAATATCATCGTATGAAACTCAAGGCCTTTGCTCTTGTGAATGGTCATCAGCGCCACTTGGCCAAGCCCCTCAAACTGGTCGAGAGACTCGGTCCAGCTTGCGGTACCGTTCGCACTTTCGGCGAGTAGCCCGGCAAAGCCATCCCACACGCGGTCAAAATCGTGCTTGCGCTGGTATGCGGGAAAGGTCCGTCTTAGGATTGAAGGGCCGACAAAATCGAGCGCACGTCTGGCAACGATGTGCGCCGCGTCACCAGTCGGCTCAAGGGCGCTCATTTCGGTGCGCAGTTCGCGAACAAATGTCTGTAGACGTTGCTGCAAACGCTGCTGGCCCGCATCATCGTCAGGATAGATTCCCTCAAGAAATTGCAGGCTGCGCTGGGCGCTGTTCCATGCGTCGGGGTCCTTCCTAGTCGCACCAAGTCGAAGGAGAGGAAGAAGGATCGCCGTGAGCTCTTCCCCTAAAAGGTCCTGAATAGCGATATCGCCGATATTGCGCGCAGAGTTGCGCAGCCTCACGCCATGCTGTGACAGGGACGGAGCGAGCTCCTGTTCCACCTCATTTGCACGAAGGCGTACGAGTATCGCGATTTCATGCGGGTCAATACCGTTGGCAATCTCTCCGGCAATCCAGGCGGCGAGCCCGTTTGCTTCATCCTCGCTGGTGTCATATTGCCAAATCGCCGCGATGTCGCCGTCAACATCGCGTTCAGCGCGCGCTTCCGGAGCCTCCGCTTCCGGATCAATGCGCTGGGCGATGACGTGCTGGATGCGGACAAGATCTTCGTGCGAGCGCCAGTTGGAGACAAGCGGAATGCGTATTGCATTGAAATCTGCTTCAAAACGGTCGAACGCGTCGGGCATAGCGCCAGCCCACCCCATGATGCGTTGCTTGTCGTCGCCCACCGCAGTAAAGATCGCCCCACTGCCATCAAAGGCCGTATGAAGAAGCTCGAACTGTGCGTATGTCGTGTCCTGGAACTCATCGAGAAAGACGAATGGATAAGTCGCCTGCAAGGCCCGGCGGATATCCCGGTTTTCACGCAGGAGCCAGTCCACCAGTCGATTGATCATCGGGAATGTGAGAAATACATTGTCCCTTTCGGTGTACTGCGCGTGCCAGTAGGTCCGCAACGCGTCCCCCGCACCATCTCCTAGGGGGAGGCGCGTACGCGCGACGTCGCGCTCCAGCGCGGCCGTGTTCGTGCCATGGAAGCCATGGGTGGTTAAGAAGTCCTGCAACTGTTGCCGGTTTGAGAAATCGATCCGATAGTCTGACGGCGGGGAGAACGGCTCGGGTATGGCAGCCCGGAAGCGGTCGACAAAACCTTTTGTAAAGGCGTCAAACGTAACCGAGTCAAAACGGCGCGCCTGCTCGGACGGGCACCGAGCTTCAACACGCTCGGCGAGGTTGCGCGCCGCGTCGCGCTTGAAGCTAATTGCAAGAACACGTTTCGGGGCTGCGCATATACCGGTCTGCAGGAGATAAGTCGCCTTCTGGGCGAGGAACTCTGTTTTCCCGGCTCCGGCACCGGCCGTCACACAGACGCTGCGGCGGTTCTCCCTGAGCGCATCCCAGGCACGCGGCTCAAGATCTTGAACACCCTGCGGTCTCCACGACTCTGGTGACACAAGTGTCATTCACGAACTTCCACGAAGCCGAGGGATTTTTTGACATGCGCGATGAGGGATTTCAGAGCGGCCGGTGCATCCTCGGAAAGTTCTTGGTCGGTGATACGTGCGAGTGCGGCAAGATGAGTTTCGGGCTTGCTACGGCGAAGAAACAGATAGGGATACCACCTGAACTCGTCATCATAGTCGTCACCGTAAAGCGCCGCATCACCGCCGGTCTTCAGCGTTGTCGCCTTGGCCCTCTCAATCGCTCGGGCACTGTTATCCGGTCCTCGGCCACCCAGGTCGGGATGTTGGTAAGCATTCGGAAACGCTTCCAGCATCGCAAAGTCAAGGTCAAGCGGATTGGACAAGAACACGCCTTCCTCTTCAAGCGCCTGCACCCAGTGATTGTCTTCGTAATTGAGCCAGAGGTCGTCGTCTATAAGATCATCGACGGTATCCGGATCGATTTGGCCGACGATGGCCTTTATGTTTTTGTTGAGATCAACGCCAATTGCGGTCAGGTTTGTGGCGACGGTACGAATCATATTCGCGCCGCCATGCACGCGACCGATATCAAAATCGAGCAGTGTCGCATATGGAATTTTCAGGTCGGACAGCAATGTCCAGAAATGCGTGCAATAGCGCCCGCCAAGAGGGACGATTGGCACAAAGGACGGATCGAGCGAAACGCTCATCGCTTCCGCGATCCGCGGTATGACAAGTTGCTCGGAGTCGCCCTCCGCCAGAATGACAAACCGCGCGAAATACAATTCCGGATAGGCCCTGACGGCAAGCCGCACATATTTGCTGGCGTCGGCATCCCCAGTCGGGAGCGTCAACTTACGTATGGATGATTGGCGGCTTTCACGGTCGAGCCGAAAATACCGGACTTCCTCTGGCTCGATGCGACTGAGGATTGCTGCCGAATGGCTCGACAATACGACCTGCGCCGTGTCGAGGGCGCCGATGTCGCGTGCCTGCATAATGATGCGCGACAAAAAGAAGGGTGAGAGGCTGTTCTCCGGTTCTTCTATGGCCAGCAGCGTGAGGTGGGCCCTGCGCAACTTCTCCTGGTCGAACGCACTTTCGTCCTGTGGTTGAGCAAACGCGTCGCGCTCCACCTCAAGCGTCGCGGCCGTCAGGGCGATGTGAAAGAGCGAGCGCTGCCCGTCGCTTAAATCCGATAGTGCGCGCTCCTGTCCGGCCTCATCAGGGTGGAACGCAAAGTCCGCCTTGCGGACAAACTCCTCAAATCGGCGTTCAACCAGGCGCAAAATTGGTGTCGTATCAGTGTCGGCCTCATGCACTTGCTTCCATCGCGCCTCGAGCCTTTCAAGCACGAACTTGGCCGGGTCCTCGTGCTGAAACGCCTCTTGGATTTGCCTTGCCGTGTCCGCAGTGGTCTGCCGGAATTTTTCCGACCATTTTGCGGCCTGCCACAGGCGCCCCTTGAGAAGGGACGTAACTTGTTCCTGCACATTGCGTGAGGCCGGGACATAGACAAGCTGTATCGTACCGCGTTCGACAGCCGGCACCTTCTGGCAGTCGTCATCCCAGTCGTAATTGTCGTCAAGCGTCCTGACCCAGCGAATATCCTCGTCAACGGCGCCGCTCGGTGTACCGTCATCGGTCCAGTTCGCCTTGAGCATGATTCGTACTTTCAGCGGCGCGCCGGGCTCGGAGGCTGCCATCTGGAGGAAGAACTCCGGAACGGCAGCGCCCACAGCATCGCCATCCATACCCGCAAGTTCTGGAAAAGATAGGATGACGTCAATAGACAGATTCGCCCCGGACTGAAGCTCCTGTTGATCCGGCGGCAGATGAAAGTCTCGCTGACGGACTGTGCGCTGAGCAGGCGTTACACCGAATAGACGTGAGAGCGCCTGAAGCAGTGCAGTTTTTCCTGCGCCATTGCCACCAACGAGGGCGGTGACACTGCCTTCAAGGACCATCGTTGTCCCACCCGGACCGAAGCAACGGAATCCCTTCAAGGAGACGCTTTCTATTTTCATGCTCTATGGCCTTTACAAAGAGAAGGCATCAGAAGCTCTTTTTTCATGCCAATCCTTCGGTCGAAGATTTCCTTCGGGTCAAAAATTGCTACTACGGCCAGCTTGGATTTGTCGCACAATCAAAAATGGGCTGCCCGATCGTCGCTTTCCAGCATATCAGTGGAAGTATTCTTCTGGTCCTTGAACCCACTTTTGCTGACATCATTCTAGTGCGGTCTAAAAGAGAACCACAAACCCGACAAGGAGGCGACACACAACACACACCTCGGCGCTGAGTCGAAGTGACGTGCGTGAACGTCCGGTCTTGGTCGTGACCTGTCGACCGTGCTGCTGAAGGGGGCATCCGTGTCTGCAGAAAGCCTCGGGTGCCATCGACCGGGAGTAGGGAAATTATAGATCGGCAGCGGACCAAGCATCTGCCGCTCCCCGTCGCGGAAGATCTGGATGGTTCAAGCCGGCGCCAGATGGTCGACGAAGCGCTCGGTGCGTTGCGTGGTGGTGGTCAGCTCGTCGAGCAGTTTCTTGCCGGCCACGCCAAGCGGGATATCGTAGGTGATGGTGGCGCCGAAGCGCCCCGGGGCCTGCGGGTCGAGGCGCACCTTGTCGAACACCAAGAGGCGGGTGCCAAGCTCGAAGCCCTCCTTGAGATCGTGGGTGATCATGAAGATGTTCATCTTGTGGCGTTCCCACAGCTTCAGGATCAGCTTGTGCATGTCGGCGGACAGACCGGGATCGAGCGCCGCGAATGGTTCGTCGAGCAGTAGGACTTTCGGGTTCTTGATCACCGACTGCGCAATCGACAGGCGTTGTTGCATGCCGCCGGACAGCATGTGCGGATACTTGTCCTGCGCTTCACTCAGGCCCACCGAGTCCAGCATGTCGCGCGCCTGTTCGAGCGCCGCGCGCCGGCGCGCGCCGAACAGCCGCCCGGTGAGCGGTGCCGCGGCCAGCTCCAGCCCGAGCAGCACGTTGCCGAGCACTGTGAGGTGCGGGAACACTGAGTAGCGCTGGAACACGATGCCGCGGTCCGGCCCGGGTTCGTTCGGCAGCGGCGTGCCGTCGATCAGAAACATGCCGCGGGTCGGTTGCTCTTCGCCGAGCAGCATGCGCAAGAAGGTGGTCTTGCCGCAGCCGGAGGCGCCGACGATGGTGATGAACTCGTTGTCTTTGACTTCGAGATTGACGTTTTCCAGCACAACCTGCTCGCCGTACTCCTTCCACAGGTGGCGGATTGAGAGCGTGGTCATGGTCTATTTGCCCGCACCGGCGTACCAGGGAAACGCCGCGCGCGTGGTGAGCCGCAGCAGGTAGTCCATGGCGAAGGCGATCAGCGTGATCCACAGCACGTACGGCAGGATCACATCCATCGCCAGATAGCGGCGAATCAGGAAGATGCGGTAACCGAGTCCGTTTTCGGCGGCGATCGCCTCGGCGGCGATCAGGAACAGCCACGCCGAACCGAGCGACAGCCGCAGTGAATCGAACAAGCGCGGCAGCAGTTGCGGCAGCACCACCCGCAGCGTCAGCTGCCAGGACGAGGCGCCGAGGGTCTGGGCCTTGATGATCTGTTCGGCCGGCAGCTCGGCGGCGCGCAGCGCCAGGTCGCGCACCAGGAATGGCGCGATGCCGATGATAATCAGCACGACCTTGGAGAGCTCACCGAGACCGAACACGATAAACAGGATCGGCAGGATCGCGAGCGGCGGAATCAGCGACAGCGCGGCAATGAAGGGCGACAGCCCGGCACGCGCGTACGGAACAATGCCGGTCACGATGCCGAATGCCAGGCCGATGGCGGCGCTGATGGCGAGGCCCCAGGCGAGGCGCGTCAGGCTCGCGCGCGTGTCGGCCCACAGCAGAATCTCGCCGGTGCGCGCATCGGGATCGATGGCGTACTGCTGAATGGCGGCGCCGATCTTGCTGAACGCCGGTAGCAGTTTGTCTTCGGGATTGGCGGCCAGTCGTACCGACGAGCCAAGCAGATAGGCGATGAGCAGCAGCAAAAACGGCAGCGCGGCGAGTAGAGCCGCGCTGCCGGTGGACGGACGCAGGTTGATGATGCGTCGCATGAGAAAATGGTTACAGCTTGCCGTCCGCGGCCATCTGCATGAAGGCTGGGTCGTAGCGCAGCTTCACGTTCTTGGCATCGCCGAGGGTCTTGCCGCCGGGGAAGGCAATGCCGACGACATCGACGCTCTTCGCGCCCTGGCCGAGCAAGGCATGGTCGAACGAGAACTTGCGCACGTAGTCCATGGTCTTCACCAGCGCCGGGCTCTTGGTGAAGCTCACTGCCTCGGCCGGCTTGTAGAACATGCGCGTGGTCTTGAGCTGGCTCTCGAAGTCGGCCAGATCGGTGCCGGAGGCCTTGGCCATGGCGGTACGCGCGGCCTTGCCGGCGGCGTCGTTCTTCTCCATCAGCGAAATGGTTTCAAACCACGCGCCGACCAGCGCCTTGCCGAGCTTCGGGTTGTCCTTGAGCACGTCGGTCTTGACCATCATCATGTCGATGATCTCGCCGGGAATCTTGCTCGAGTCGAACACCTCGGTGTTGCCGGGCTGGGCCTTGATGGTGCTGAGCTGCGGGTTCCAGGCCACGAGCGCGGTCACCTGCGGGGTGGCGGAGGCGGCGACGATATCGGCATCCGAGGTGTTGACGGTCTTGATGTCCTTCTCGGACAGCTTCACCGACTCCAGCCCGCGCGCCAGCAGGTAGTGCGACACCGACAGCTCGACCAGATTCACCTTCTGGCCCTTGATGTCGGCGAGCTTCTTGCCGCTGCCCTTGAGGATGATGCCGTCGTTGCCGTTGGAGAAGTCACCGACGATCAGCGCGGTGGTGTCGACGCCGCCGGCGGCCGGGATGGTGAGTGCATCCATGTTGGTCATGCCGCAGGCATCGAACTTGCCGGCGGTGTACTGGTTGATGGACTCGATGTAGTCGTTGACCTGCACCAGGTCAATCTTGATGCCGTACTTGTCGGCCCATTTCTTGAGGATGCCTTCCTTTTGCATGTAGTCCCACGGCATCCAGCCGACGTAAATGCTCCACGCCACTTTGAATTCCTGCTTCTCGGCAGCCTGAGTGACCGGCAGTCCGAAAGACAGCGTGAGAATGAATAACAGCAGTGTGCCGACCAGCCGTTTGGAAAAACCTCGCATGATGCACCTCGTTCAGTGTTCGACGTTGCGGTGCGGAGGCCGGTGCATGACACGGCTGATGGAGCGCCGCGCTCAGGATCACCGAATCCCCGCGTTGGATCTCCCGGGCTTTTGTCCCGCCGTGTGTCCAGCGCTGAGCTGGATTGCCTCTCTCGGACCAGCATCGGCAAGTGGCACCGACCGGAACCCTAGAGGCACATTCACTTAGGGTATTAGCAATCCGCGTGCCGCCGGTGCTGGTGTGGACCGTGCGATCGCGGTTGCCCGGCAAATGCCTTGCTGTGCGCCGCTATTTGATCGGCCGGCGGTTGAGGCGGCGCTGGTATCGAGCTTGGTGCGCACTTATGTGTGCACCACCACAGTGCATCCCAAGACCACACTGCACTGTGTTGGTTCTGCGATCCGATGTGTAATATCGCGCATGTTCATACGCAAAGGTAACTCTGAACAAGCAAGTTCTCTTCCTTGTCGTCATTCCGGCGAAAGCCGGAATCCAGCGGTTTCAATGAGTTTTCTGGATGCCAGCTTTCGCTGGCATGACAGCGATTAAGGAATTGTTCAGAGTTTCCCGAACGAATTTGATTCGCGCCCGGCGGCTGGTACGGGACTTGCTATCAGGCGGTGCACACGCACCAAAAACTTTTGAGTATCCGAAACCGATGACTGTACCGATGATTCCCGTCGCCCCCGAACGGCTGCTGTGGGAGGAAACCATTCCCGGCGGCGGTCACTGGTCGGGCGTGCTGGCGCGCGGTACCAGTCTGCGGCTCGTGGATATCGACGGCGGCACGAATGTCGCGGCGCTGTTCTTCAATCGCGACGAGAAGCCCGAGCGCTACAACATGCCGGACACGCTCAAGGCCCAGCACACCGCGCACCTGACGCGCGGGCATGTGTGCTACTCGGACATGGGCCGGGTGTTGTGTTCGATCACCGCCGACAGCGTCGGCTGGCATGATCCGCTCGGCATGCTCTCGACCAATGAGTCGTGCCGCGCGCAATACGGCGAGCGCAGCTACCAGCAGTATCGCAATGACATGATCCGCAGCGGTCGCGACGGCCTGTTGATCGAACTTGGCAAGTGGGGCCTCGGTCAACGCGACCTGGTGGCCGGCGTGAATTTTTTCAGCAAGATCGCGGCCGATGACGCCGGGCGTGTACAGTTCGTGCCCGGTCACAGCCGGCCTGGCGCGTTCGTCGACCTGCGGTTTGAAATGAACGTGCTGGCGGCGCTGTCGACCGCGCCGCATGCGCTCGATCCCAATCCGCGCTGGGAACCGAAGCCGGTGCAGCTCATCGCCTGGCGTTCGGATCCGCCCGGCGAGGACGACTACTGCCGCAATTTCCGGCCCGAGAACCGGCGCGGCTTCTACAACACCGAATTGCTGTTTCGCTGAGCCATGAGCACGTTCAACCTCGTCGAAAGTCGTCTCGATCCGGCGCGCGCCGTGTACGACGTCACGCTGCCGGCCGGCGAGCCGTGGCTGCACGAGATCAAGAAGGGCCAAGTGTTTCGGATTCTCGATCTCGAAGGCAATCAGGCGGTCGACACACTGTTCTACAACGCCCACCGGCCGATCGAACGCTACAGCGCTCAGGACACGTTGGCGCGACAGGCTTCGATCTATCTGACCACCGGCTCGGCGCTGATCTCGAACGAAGGCAAGGTCATGCTCACCATTGTGGCCGACACCTGCGGCCGCCACGACACGCTCGGCGGCGCGTGCGCGGCCGAGAGCAACAGCGTGCGTTACGCGCTCGACAAGAAGCACATGCACAGTTGCCGCGACAGCTTTCTGATCGCACTGGCGCGCTGGGGCGAGCCGTACGGCTTGACCAAGCGCGACATCGCCGCCAACATCAATTTCTTTATGAACGTACCCGTGACGCCCAAGGGCGGACTGAGCTTCGCCGACGGCGTGTCGGCGCCCGGCAAATACGTCGAGATGCGTGCCGAGATGGATGTGCTGGCGCTGATCTCGAATTGTCCGCAGCTGAACAATCCGTGCAACGCCTACAACCCGACGCCGGTGCGGTTGTTGATCTGGGATTGATTAAGACGCATGCCACAAAGACGCAAAGATTTTTTCTATTGAGAGCGCTGAGTTCTTCTTTGAGCCTTTGCAGCAAGATATTATTTAGGGATGTTTTCAACATTCCCCTCTCCCCCTGAGAGGGGGAGAGGGCGAGGGAGAGGGGGCGGATAAATACAAGAGCGCCTCTCACCCTCTCCCCAGCCCTCTCCCTCAAGGGAGAGGGGGCAAGTTCGTGATAGGCAGTTTGTTCAGAGCTTCTTTGCTCATCGTTGCCTGCGGGACGACCCGCAGCGCTCCCGATAAACGCCGGGACGGCCCGGTAATGGATTGCAGAAGCGTTGCTCGCAAAGTCGCCATGTTCAAAAAAATATTAGTCGCCAACCGCGGCGAGATCGCCTGCCGCGTGATCCGCACACTGAAGAAGATGGGCATCGGCTCGGTGGCGGTGTACTCCGAGGCCGATGCCGCCTCCTTGCACGTGCGCCTGGCCGGCGAAGCGGTCCTGATCGGTCCGCCGCCGGCCGCGCAGAGTTACCTGCTCGTCGAAAAAATACTCGCAGTCGCCAAGCAGGTCGGCGCCCAAGCGATCCATCCGGGTTACGGGTTTCTGTCCGAAAACGCCGAGTTTGCCGAGGCCTGTGCCAAGGCCGGCATCGCCTTCATCGGCCCGACGCCGGAACAAATGCGCGCCTTTGGTTTGAAGCACACGGCGCGCGAGCTGGCCGAACGCAACCAGGTGCCATTACTTCCGGGCAGCGGGCTGCTCGCCGATAGCGGTCACGCGCTCGCCGAGGCGGCGCGCATCGGCTATCCGGTGATGCTCAAGTCCACCGCCGGTGGCGGCGGCATCGGCATGCGTCTGTGCTGGAGCGCGGATGAGCTCAGCGAGGCGTTCGCCTCGGTGCAGCGCCTGGCCACTGCCAACTTCAGGGATGCCGGCATCTTTCTGGAAAAATACATCGAGCAGGCGCGCCACATCGAAGTGCAGATTTTCGGCGACGGCCGCGGCCACGTGATCGCGCTCGGCGAGCGCGACTGTTCGGTGCAGCGCCGCAATCAGAAAGTGATCGAGGAGACCCCGGCGCCGGGCCTGACGGACGTGCAGCGCTCGCGTCTGCATGCCACCGCGGTGCGGCTGGCGCAGGCGGTGCATTACCAGTCGGCTGGTACCGTCGAGTTCGTGTACGACGCATCCAATGGCGAATTTTATTTTCTCGAGGTCAACACCCGCCTGCAGGTCGAACACGGTGTGACCGAGCAGGTGACCGGCATCGACCTGGTCGAGTGGATGGTGCAGCAGGCGGCCGGCGAGTTGTCGCTCGCGGCGGTGAAGATCGCGCCGCGCGGCGCCTCGATCCAGGTGCGCCTGTACGCCGAAGACCCGGCACGCAATTTTCAGCCCTGTGCCGGCGTGCTGACCGAGGTGCAGTTTCCGGACAATGCGCGCGTCGACACCTGGGTCGAGCGCGGCAGCGAAGTACCGGCTTATTATGATCCGCTGATCGCCAAGCTGATGGTGCACGCTGACACGCGTGCGGCGGCGATCGCTGCCATGCAGCAGGCGCTGGCCGCGACGCGCGTCGCCGGCATCGAGACCAATCGCGCCTACCTGCGCCAGATTCTCGCCGACAGCGTGTTCCATGACGGCCGGCAAACGACTCGCTACTTGAATACGCTGCACTATCAGCCGCGCACCATCGAGGTGATCGAACCGGGCGTGCAGACCAGTGTGCAGGATTATCCCGGCCGGCTCGGCTACTGGCAGGTGGGCGTGCCGCCATCCGGGCCGATGGATGCACTGGCATTTCGGTTGGCCAATCGCCTGCTCGGCAATCCGCATGAAGCCGCCGGGCTGGAACTCACGGTCTCCGGCCCGACGCTCAGGTTCCATTGCGACACCGCGATTGCACTGGCCGGCGCCGACATGCAGGCGACGCTCGATGGCGCGCCGCTCGCCAACGGGCGCGCGCATGCTGTGAAGGCCGGCAGCGTGCTCAGCTTCCGCGGTTTGCACGGCCACGGTCTGCGCGCGTATCTCGCGGTGGCGGGCGGCCTGGATGTACCGATGTATCTGGGCAGTCGCGCCACCTTCACGCTCGGCCAGTTCGGCGGTCACGCCGGGCGCACGCTGCGGGTCGGCGATGTGTTGCCACTCACCGACGACGTCCGGAGAGAAGCTCCGTCCCTCAGTCGTCATGCCGGCGAAAGCCGGCATCCAGAGATCTCTTTGGAACCACTGGATTCCGGCTTTCGCCGGAATGACGAACAAATCGAGGCAGCTTCGCTCGTGCCGAAGTACAAGGATCATTGGGAGATCGGTGTGTTGTACGGCCCACACGGCGCGCCGGATTTCTTCACCGACCAGGACATCGAAACATTCTTCGCCACCGACTGGGAAGTGCACTACAACTCGAGCCGCACCGGCGTGCGCCTGATCGGCCCGAAGCCCAAGTGGGCGCGCGCCGACGGCGGCGAGGCCGGGCTGCATCCCTCCAACATCCACGACAACGCCTATGCGATCGGCGCCATCGATTTCACCGGCGACATGCCGGTAATCCTCGGGCCGGACGGCCCGAGCCTCGGCGGCTTCGTGTGCCCGGCGGTGGTGGTGCAGGCGGAGCTGTGGAAACTTGGGCAATTGCGGCCCGGTAACACGCTGCGTTTCAAGCCGTTCACGCGCGCCGAGGCGCAGGCGTTGGAGGAGGCACAGGAGCGTTTGATCGAGACGCTCGCGTCGCCGTCGCCGATCGGCGCGCATCCGACACTACTGGAACCCGCGATCCTGCATCGCATTGAGCCGCGCGCCGATCAAATCGAGGTGGTCTACCGCCCGGCTGGCGACAAGTACCTGTTGATCGAATACGGCCCGCCGGTGCTCGATCTCAATCTGCGCTTCCGTGTGCACGCGCTCCAGACCTGGCTGGCGGCGCAGCACCTGCCGGGCATCGTCGACCTCACGCCCGGCATCCGTTCGCTGCAAGTGCACTACGACAGCCGCCGGCTGCCGCTGAAAACATTGCTTGATCTCGTTACTTCCGCCGAGCGCGCGCTGCCGGCGATCGAGAACATGCAGCTGCCGACACGCATCGTGCACCTGCCGCTCGCCTGGAACGACTCGCAGACCCGGCTGGCGATCGAGAAATACATGCAGTCGGTGCGCCCGGACGCGCCGTGGTGCCCGAGCAATCTCGAGTTCATCCGCCGCATCAACGGCCTCGACGCGATCGACGACGTGAAGCGTGTGGTGTTCGACGCCAGCTACCTGGTGCTCGGCCTGGGCGACGTGTATCTCGGTGCGCCGGTGGCGACGCCCATTGATCCACGTCATCGCTTGGTGACCACAAAGTACAACCCGGCGCGCACCTGGACGCCGGAGAATGCGGTCGGCATCGGCGGTGCCTATCTGTGCGTGTACGGCATGGAAGGACCGGGCGGTTACCAGTTTGTCGGCCGCACCCTGCAGATGTGGAACCGCTGGCGCGCCACGCCGGAGTTTGAAGCCGGCAAACCGTGGCTGCTGCGCTTCTTCGACCAGATCCGCTTCTTCGAGGTGAGCGAAGAGGAGTTGCTGCAAATCCGCGCCGACTTCCCGCTCGGCCGCTACCGGCTGCGCATCGAGGAGCAGATGTTCAGTCTGCGCGACTACAACGCGTTCCTGAGTGGCGAGCGCGATTCAATCGCGGCCTTCAAGCAGCGCCAGCAGGCGGCGTTTGACGCTGAGCGCGAGCGCTGGGCCGCGGCCGGCCAGAATGTGTATGCGAGCGACGCGACCGTGGCGGAAGCATCGCCCGAGGCCGAGCTCGACCTGCCGCCCGGCGGGCGCGCGATCGCCGCGCATGTCGCCGGCAATCTGTGGAAGATCGAAGTCAGCGAAGGCACGCGCGTCGCGGCCGGCGCGGTGCTGGCGATCATTGAGTCGATGAAGATGGAGATCAGCGTCACGGCGCCGTGCGCCGGGCGCGTGCACAAGCTGTTCTGCCGCGAGGGCGGCGCGGTGGCCGCCGGCCAGGACTTGCTGGTGCTGGTGGAGGAATAAGAGTGCATAACAAGGCAAACGAAGCCAAGAGGTGTTCCCCTCTCCCGCGAGCGGGAGAGGGGCCAGGGGAGAGGGCAGCGCAGGGCCGGGCCACTGCGGAACAACGAAAAAGCTTGGTACGGGCGATGGTTGAAAGACCGTGCCGAACCACACACCCTCTCCCCCACCCCTCTCCCACAAGTGGGAGAGGGGAGTTGAGGGCTTCTGGCTTGTGTAGCCATCTGTGCCCGGTGGGAGGAGGCAGGGCATGGCGGAAGGTATATTCATTTTGCTGGGCGTTCTAATCGATGTATGACATGAATCTCGACATCTCAAACTTGAGTCGCCTCTACCGCGAAGGTGCGCTCACGCCGAGCGCACTCGTAGCGCAACTGCACGAACGCCTCGCCGGCGACGACCCGCTGCGCATCTGGATCACGCGCCTCACGCGTGAGCAGCTGCTCGGTTATGCACGCGCCCTCAAAGCGCGCGATCCGGCGAGCCTGCCGCTCTATGGCATCCCGTTTGCGATCAAGGACAACATCGACCTCGGCGGCGTGCCGACCACGGCCGGCTGTCCCGAATACGCCTACACGCCGTCGCAGTCCGCAACCGTGGTGCAGCGGCTGATCGACGCCGGCGCTATTCCGATTGGCAAGACCAACCTCGACCAGTTCGCCACCGGCCTGAATGGCACACGCTCGCCGTACGGCGCCTGTCGCAACAGCTTTAATCCGGATTACATCGCCGGCGGCTCCAGCTCCGGCTCGGCGGTCGCAACCGCGCTCGGGCAGGTGAGTTTCGCGCTCGGCACCGACACCGCCGGTTCCGGGCGCGTGCCGGCGGCGTTCAACAATCTGGTCGGTCTCAAACCGACGCGCGGATTGCTCAGCACACGCGGTGTGGTGCCGGCCTGTCGTACGCTCGATTGCGTGTCGGTGTTTGCGCTCACCACGGCCGACGCGCAGGTCGTGCTCGACGTGGCCGCCGGCTTCGATGCGCGTGATCCGTACTCGCGGCCGGCGCGCACCGGCCGCGCGCTGCCGGCGGCGCGTTTTCGCTTCGGCATACCGAAGACGACGCAGCTTGAGTTTTTCGGTAACCGCGAGTATGCGACGCTGTTCGACACGGCCGTGGCGCAACTGCAGGCACTGGGCGGCGAGTGCGTGCAGATCGATTTCACGCCGTTCCTGGAAGCTGCGCGTCTCCTGTATGAGGGACCATGGCTCGCCGAGCGTTACGTCGCGATCCGCGATTTCATTGAGTCGAAGCCCGAGGCGCTGCATCCGGCGACGCGCGCGGTGATTGAAAAGGGTCGCGCAGCGTCGGCCGTCGATGCGTTCGCCGCCATGTACCGGCTGGCGGATCTGCGCCGCGCGGTCGAACCGATTCTCGAAAGCGTGGATGCGATCGTCACCCCGACCGCTGGCACGATCTACCGCATCGCCGAGCTTGAGGCCGATCCGTTACGACCCAACACCGAGCTCGGTTACTACACCAACTTCATGAACCTGCTGGATCTGGCCGCGGTCGCGCTGCCGACGGGATTCACTGCTGCCGGGCTGCCGTTCGGCATCACGCTGTTCGCCGACGCCTTTTGCGAGCGCGCGCTGCTCGCGCTTGCGGCGCGCTTTGAACCGGCGCTGCGATTGCCGCTCGGCGCAACCGGCATGCCGCGCCCGCCGTTTGCGCCTGCTTCCACGTTGCCGCCGGGCTACACGACGGTCGCGGTGTGCGGCGCGCATTTGTCGGGATTGGCGCTCAATCATCAGCTCACTGAACGCGGTGGCTTTTTGCTGGAAGCCACACAGACCGCGCCGTTCTATCGCTTCTATGCCTTGCCGGGCGGTCCGCCGTATCGCCCGGGATTGGTGCGCGTGCGCGATGGCGGCGCGTGCATAGGCGTGGAGCTGTGGGCACTGCCGGTCGAGCACTACGGATCGTTTGTGGCCGGAATTCCGGCGCCACTCGGGATTGGCAGCGTGCAGCTGGCCGACGGCCGCAGTGTGCAGGGCTTCGTGTGCGATGCGTATGCAGTGGCCGGCGCCGAGGACATTACTGCGCACGGCGATTGGCGGCGCTATCTGGCGTCCCGAAGCGGGAATTCGCCGAAGCGCGTGCCACCCGGATGAATTGCGTGGTCGTAGCGCACGTGGTGAACGTGGTCACCGCGTTGCCCTGATGATAGGCAGCAGGTAGAGTGAATTGTCACCGCGCACGGTCGATTGAATTAGGAGAGCCCTGAACAAGTACACTCTCTTTCTTGTCGTCATGCCGGCTTTCGCCGGCATGACGACAAAAGAACATGTTCAGAGTTTCCTTAGCTTCGTAACAAAAATGAATTGGCAAAAGGAGAACAACATCATGTTCCAGATTCGTCGCTTGTTCGTCTTCATCGCCATGCTGGTTGTGGCGCCGCTCGCCTACGCCCACCCTGGACATCTGCATGGCCAAGGTTTGATGGCCGGCTTTCTGCATCCGCTTACCGGTGTCGATCACATCTTGTTCATGCTTGGTGTGGGATTGCTGATCGCATTGCGCGCGCCGGCGCTCGGCGGAAAGGTCGTGCTGTGGATGCTGCTGGCACAGGCGTTGGCGGCGGCGGCAATGCTATTGCCGGTCGCACCGCAAATCTGGGAGATCGCCATCGGCCTATCGCTGATCGCGATCGGCCTGTTGCTGTGGCGGCCGCAGGTTTCGACCTTCACGCAAGCGACGACGGTGCTCGGCGCCGGATTGCATGCCGCCGCCCATTGGTCGGGGATGCCGGCCGGCGCGTCGGTCGTGACCTATGGCCTCGGCGTGGCCGCGGCCAGTGCGCTGCTCTACGGTCTCGGCTATTTCGCCGGTCACGCGTTGCGGCCGCAGGCCGAGCGGGTGGCACGGGTCTTCGGCGTGTCACTCGCCGGCGGTGGACTGTGGTGGCTGTTGTTCGGCTGAATCCGTCGCCACGCACAGTGATTGATGGCGAGACCGCGCCCGGCTGGGAGGCATGGCTCGAACTCGGTTTTCGCGCGCGCGGCACGCACGCGGCTCGCGCGGCGGCGGCACATCGGTCCGTTGCAGATGCAGCGCCCGTTTTATTCGGATGGCGAGCGCGCTTGTCACGTGTACATTCTGCATCCACCGGGCGGCGTGGTGGGCAGTGATTCACTGGTGATCAGCGTCGAAGTCGAGCGCGGCGCGCATGCGCTGCTGACCACGCCCGCGGCCGGCAAGCTGTATCGCCTCGATGAATCTTGCCGCAGCCGAGCAGCTGCGCCGGCGCTTCGGCAACCTGGATGCGGTGCTGGTTCAGAGCGGTGGCGACGACCTGGCCGCGACCTTTAGCCCGGAGTTGTCCGATGACACGATTTATGTGATCGATGTGGCGGCCGGCGACAAGATCCCGCGCAAGCGCGGCCCCGGCATCACCAAGTCCGATCTGCTGGTGATCAACAAGATCGATCTTGCGCCCTATGTCGGTGCCTCACTCGAGGTGATGGATCGAGATGTGCGCAAGATGCGCGGCGCGCGGCCGTTTGTGTTCAGCAATCTCAAGACCGGTGAAGGCCTTGATCAAATCATCGCCCATATCAAGACCGAGGGCATGCTCGGTCTGTAGATCATCCGATCATTCGTTGCAGGGATGCCTTCTGTAATCCGCTCGTCATAGTTCGCACCATTCCGCATCAGCATCGCAGGTTGCTGCTCCATGCTGGTGCGTTTTTCATGCGCCGATTTCCTCGCGATTTCGAAATTCAGCAGTAACTCCTTGTTTCAAATCCGTATCTACAACTGGCACACGGATTGCTAATCAGCTTTGCAGGAACTCCACCGCATGGCGCGAACCACGGTGCGTGTGGCCTGGCAGGGGCGGCGAATAAATTTTTATGCCTGCAATGACAAAGCCGGAAACACTGATTTATCGGAACGGTTTCACACTCAATCGACAATGTAAGGAGAGCAAAATGATCTTCACCCAGAAAGCAACATCGCTACGTGTTCTGACAGCCGCTGTCGGCATGGCGGTGGCCGGCATGGCCGCTCCACTGGCCGCGCAAGCAGAGGTCACCGGCAATATAAACGTGGTTTCCAAATATGTACTGCGCGGTATCACTACCGGCGTCGGTTACGGTACAGAGAACAATGGCGCTGCCGTTCAGGGTGGCTTTGATTACAGCCATGAAACCGGTCTCTATGCCGGATACTGGGGCTCGAGCCTCAGCTATGTGGCCGGAGCGCAGAACGTCAACATTTTCACTGGCGTGGAGAACGACCTTTACGCCGGCTACAAGGGTAAGGCCGGTCCGGTGTCCTATGGCGTGGGTGTGATCTACTACGCCTATACCGCGGTGGAAAATTCCGATGCCGCTGAGGTGATCGCCACCCTCGGTCTCGGCAATGCCAGTCTCGGCATCAATTACCTCACCTCGGATGTCATCTGGGGCAATGCAGGTGACACCTATTTCAATTTGGGCTACACCCAGCCGCTGCCTTCTGACTTCAGTCTCGCCGGCAGCCTGATGTACTACCTGTACACCAAGGACGGCAAATACATCCCCGAAACCACGGACTCACTCGGCTCCGGGTTCCGCGGCCTGAGCGTCACCCTGTCCCATCCGCTTGGTAAGACCGGCGGCACTATGGGCGTCACCGTGGTCGGAGGTGGCGAGGATCGCTTCGGCAATTACCAGAAGTGGATGCCGGTGCTGAGTCTCGGCATGACGTTCTAACAGGACGCGTTATCTGAAAATGGAAGCTGGCCGCCCAGGGTAACGGGCGGCCACTATTTCTTTCTACTGCCAGTGTTCACCTGCGCCGTTTGTAGAACGACAAACCGATATCTACGGGAGAAAAACAATGAACCTCAGTCGTTTGTTTTGAAACCGCATTGCCAAAACAATTTCTGCCCTGTCCCTCCTGACCTTCGTATGGCCGGCCACGGTGCTGGCTGCCGACACCATCAAGGTCGGTGTACTGCATTCGCTGTCCGGCACCATGGCGATCAGCGAGACCTCGCTGAAAGACGTGGCGCTCATGACCATCGACGAGATCAACGCCAAGGGTGGCGTACTGGGCAAGCAGCTCGAGCCGGCGGTGGTCGATCCGGCCTCGAACTGGCCGCTGTTCGCCGAAAAGGCACGCCAACTGATCACCCAGGACAAGACCGCGGTGGTGTTCGGCTGCTGGACCTCGGTGTCGCGCAAGAGCGTGCTGCCGGTGTTCGAGGAACTGAATACCTGCTGTACCACCCGGTGCAATACGAGGGTGAGGAGATTTCCAAGAATGTGTTCTACACCGGCGCCGCGCCCAACCAGCCGGTGCTAAAGGAGATGCGCCGGCGGCGCGGCGGCGATTTGTCCGGCGGGCAACAGCAACAGCTCGCCATCGCACGCGCCCTGCTCACCAAACCGAAGTTGCTGATCCTGGAAGAGCCGACCGAGGGCATCCAGCCATACATCATCAAGGACATTGAACGCGTCATCCGGCGTCTCACCGAGCGGCGCGACATGAGCATTCTGCTGGTCGAACAGTATTTTGATTTTGCCCGGGCCCTGCCAGACCAGTTTGTGTGATGTCGCGTGGCCAGATTGTGAAGCGTGGTGCTGGCCACGACATGGACGCCGAAGACGTGCGTAGTCTTTTGGCCGTTTAGCCATAGCCATTTGTGCATTTACTTGGTGCGTAGCGTTCCCTAGTGCATCCCATTTTGGTGCACGAATATAGGAACAATGTCGGTCTACCTGTATAACTTATTGTTTCATATCCGTAAAAATCATTGGCACGGATTCTGCTAAATCGCTGGTGGTAACAGGAAGCAGCAGCGTCAAGGGACGTCCACATTGGCGTGCAGGATGGGATCCAGCAGACATGGGAACACCCTGTGCCGAGCACCGGATGCACGGGTTACAGAGAAGTTCGGTGCGGTCGAGTAGCAGTCGGTACTCGACTCGCTGAGGTAGAGAGGCCGTGAGGTTGGGCGGCACCGCACTGCGCGGTGTCTCGGAATTCAAACAGGAGGCGACATGAAACAGGTAACAGCCATTATCAAGCCCTTCAAGCTTGATGACGTGCGCGACGCGCTCGCCGAGGTCGGCGTGCAGGGCGTGACCGTCACCGAAGTGAAGGGTTTCGGGCGGCAGAAGGGCCACACCGAGTTGTATCGCGGTGCGGAGTATGTGGTGGACTTTCTGCCCAAAGTAAAAATCGAGATTGCGATCGATTCCAAGATGCTGGACAAGGTGATCGAGGCGATTACCAAGGCGGCACGTACCGGCAAGATCGGCGACGGCAAGATTTTCGTCTACGACCTGGAGCAGGTGGTCCGCATCCGCACCGGCGAAACCGGCAAGGAAGCGCTTTGACAGGAGACATGCAAATGAAAAACTTATCAGTAATGAAGTTCCTGGGCGCATTGCTCGCCGTCGCCATGTTGGCGTTGCCAATGCTCGTCTCCGCCGACACCGCCGCTCCGGCCGCCGCCGCCGCGGCACCGGCAGCGGCCCCGGCCGCCGCGCCGGCACCGATCCCCAACAAGGGCGACGTATCGTGGATGCTGGTCTCCACGGCGCTGGTGCTCATGATGAGCGTGCCGGCCCTGGCGCTGTTCTACGGCGGCATGGTGCGCTCCAAGAACGCCCTGTCGGTGTTGATGCAGGTGTTCGTGGTGTTCTCACTGATCACGGTGCTGTGGTGTATTTACGGCTACAGCCTGGCGTTCACCGAGGGCAACGGAGCGCTGGCGCCATTCATCGGCGGTCTCGACCGGCTGTTCCTGAAAGGGACGTTCAACTCGGCCGATGGCAGCTTCTCGATGGCGGCCACCTTCAGCAAGGCCACACCGCTCTATGAGCTGGTGTTCGTGGCCTTCCAGGCGACCTTCGCCGCCATCACCTGTGCGCTGATCCTGGGCGCATTCGTGGAGCGCGTGAAGTTCTCCGCCGTGCTGATCTTCATGGTGATCTGGTTCACGTTCTCATACCTGCCGATTGCGCACATGGTGTGGTTCTGGCCAGGCCCGGATGCCTACAACGCGGCCAACGTCGTGGATGCCATGAACGCCAAGGCCGGACTGCTGTGGCAGTGGGGTGCACTCGACTTCGCCGGCGGCACGGTGGTGCACATCAACGCTGGTGTCGCCGGTCTGGTGGGCGCCTACGTGATCGGCAAGCGTGTCGGCTTCGGCAAGGAGCACATGGCGCCGCACAACGTGACCATGACCATGATCGGCGCCTCGCTGCTGTGGGTCGGCTGGTTCGGCTTCAACGCCGGTTCCGCGCTGGAAGCCAACGGTTCAGCCGCGCTCGCCTTCATGAACACCTACCTCGCCACCGCCCTGGCGGTGCTGTCGTGGATGTTCGGTGAGTGGATCTTCAAAGGCAAGCCGTCGATGCTGGGCGCGGCCTCGGGCGCGGTGGCGGGTCTGGTGGCGATCACCCCGGCGGCCGGCAATGTCGGTATCCCGGGTGCGTTCGTCATCGGCACCGGGGCCGGCCTCATCTGTCTGTGGGGCGTGAACCAGCTCAAGAGCTGGCTCAAGGCCGACGATTCGCTGGATGTGTTCGGCGTGCACGCCGTGGGCGGTATCTTCGGCGCGCTCATGACCGGCATCTTCAATTCTCCGTCGCTCGGCGGACCTGGCTTCTACAACAACTGGTTCGAGATGAAGCCCGGTTACGACACCATCATGGCGCAGTTCATCGTGCAGGCCAAAGCGGTTGGCGTGACGGTGGTCTGGACCGCAGTGGTGGCGTTTGTCGCCTACAAGATCGCCGACTGGACGGTCGGGCTGCGCGTGCCGGCGGAAGAGGAGCGCGAGGGACTCGACACCACGTCGCATGGCGAGTCGGCCTATCGCCTGTAAGCTCGATCCTCGGCTTCAGAAGGGCCGAGCATGGCGAGAAGGCCTACAACCCCTAAGCAACAATTCCTCTAGGAAGTAGCGGTAACATTGCGGGCGCCAGGCGGCGCCCGCATTTTTTTGTTGCGAGAGAAGCTCAGGGCAGTTGCAGTGGTTCGTTGTTCACCCGCAACTGGCCATCTTTGAGGGCGGCGACAATCTTGTAGTTCGGTCCGTCGGGCACCAGGCGCAGGCGACTGATCACGTTGTCCTTGTACTGCGGCAGTTCCTTGATGGCCTGGGTCGTGATGGCGGCCATGCGCTGCGGCGTGAGTTTGGCGATCTCTTTCTCGGAGAGCTTGCCGCTGGCCTTGAGCGCCTCGACATCGCGCTTGACGTCCGGTTCGGCGAGCAGGCGCACGATCGAATCGGGCAGGCTGACTTCACCCTCACCACTCAACGCCTTGAGCATCAGCATCGGGTTGCCGCTCACGTCCAGTTGACTGCCGTCGAGCACAAACTTGGCCTTGCCGGTGACCTCGCCGTCCGCGGTCTTGAAGTTGAGCTTGGTGATCTCGAGTTCCGGCGACTTCTTCGCCAGCTGGCCGAGCAGTTCCATGGCCTTGCCGAGCAGCATCATATTCAGCTGTTCCGGCGGCATCTTCTGTTTGCGCAGCGCACGCAACTCTTTTTGATACTTCACCAGGGTCGCGACGTCGAGTTTGCGCAGCTGCACGCTAATTTGCGCAGCGCCTTGTTTGCTGCCGCCGGATTCCATGCCGCGGAACTGGAAGGTCAACGTGCTGTTCAGATTGGCGCCCGCCTCCTGGGTCGCGGTGCTGAGCCGCAGGCCATCGAGACTGATGGTTTCGCCCTTCTGACGATCATCCATAACGAGCTTATCGACGCCCAGCGCCATGTTGCCAAAGTCGAGCCCGGAGGCGCTTTCCTGTGTGTCCACGCTCAGGTTGATCTTGTTCAGCGCGAAGTTGCCGTCCTTGAACGAGAACTGCAGAACTGGGGCGTTTATCTCGCCCTTCACGTTCTTGTAATCAGCGCTTAAGTTGAACTCACCACTCATGCCCTTCCATTCAAGCTCGAAGGTGTCGGTTTCGCCGGTTTTCGGTGCGACTTTCTTGTACGGCTCCATCACCAGGCGCGTGCTGCTATTGCCGGCTAGATACACATTGGTATGGCCGATCATCGCCGGTAGCTTGACGGTCCCGCCCGGCAGGCCAATGGAAATCTGGCTCTTCACGCGTGCCAGCAACGGTTGGAGCTGGAAGTCGTCGTCCAACGGCAGCGGTCCGTGGCTGATGCGATGCAACACGCTGACGGTGACGGTCGGCAGGTTGGTGAGCGTGAAGGTGGTATCGGCCGTGGACTCGAACCAGCCGCGCTGGAAGCTGCTGTTGGTGACCGTGAACTCGCTGCCCTCGGCCATTTTTTTCAACATGGCCTGATAGGCCGCCTCGGCCTGCATGCCGAACCAGTAAGGCAGTGCCGCCACGGCCGCGATCAACACCGCCGCGACCACTATGACGATAGTAACGATCTTGTTCACATCCGCCTCCCGTGTTGTCTTAGTCCTATATTCAACAAGGATATATGCTGCCGGGCCCGCTGGCCATGCCTGCCGGCGAATGCGTTACAGCTGCTTGTGGCTGCCGTCGCAAAAAGGTTTGTTCTTGCTGTGCTTGCAGCCACACAGCGCTACCTGGGTGATTTGCGCGATTTCGAGTTTCAGCGGCGTGAAACTCGTGACTTTGTGCGAGCCGTCACAGAACGGCTGGGTCTTGGAGCGCCCGCAGGCGCACCACCAGTAGGTTCCGGGCGCGAGTTCGAGGCTATACGGCGATTTCTGGGCGATTTCAGGTTGGTCCATGTCGGTTTGTGCTCTATGTGGAGAAGGTGCGCGGTTTATACGCTGGATGCAGTGCAGGATGCAATCCCGCAGCGCATAGGGGAAATGGGTGTCAACGCAGGGCCTGTACCAGGAACTCGGGTAGGGCGCGCGCGGCGTGGTGGATGGCGGCGTTGTAATAACGGGTGGCAAAGTCTTTGTTAACCGCAGCGTCCTCGCGAAAACCGTCGAGCGTGGCGTCCTTGCAGGCCATGGTGCAGCTCCACCAGCCGGACGGATAGGTGACTTGGTGAAACTGGAGCGTGGCGGTGTCATTGAAACCGGCGGCGCGCATCGCCTTGTGCATGGCAACGATCAGGTCCGGATGGAACAGCGGCGACTCGCTCTGTCCGACCACAATGCCGTGCGGGCGCAATGCCCGGTGGCAGTTCTTATAAAAGGTTTCGGAGAACAGGCCGGCCGCCGGGCCGACCGGATCGGTCGAGTCGACGATAATTACGTCGTAGGAGCCGGGCTTGGCATCCGCCACCCACTGAATGCCGTCGGTGAAATGCAGGCGCGCGCGCGGGTCGCTGTTCTTCTCGCACAGTTCCGGGAAGAACATTTCCGCCACGCGTGTCACGCGCTCGTCCAGTTCCACCTGTTCGGCCTGTTCCACACCCTTGTGTTTCAGCACTTCGCGCAACGTGCCGCAGTCGCCGCCGCCGATAATGAGCAAGCGCTTCGGGTTTGGGTGATTGAACAGCGCCGGATGGGTCATCATTTCGTGGTACACGAAATTGTCGCGGTCGGTGACCATTACCAGGCCGTCCAGGGTCATGAGCGTGCCGAAGGTTTCGGTCTCGTAGATCTCGATGCGCTGGTAGGTGCTGTGTTCGTCGTGCACCTTCTTCACGGTCTTGAGGGAGATGGCCGAGCCCTGACCGGCCCATTCTTCGGTGTACCAGCTGTTATCGAGTGACATGGCTTTGCGGCTGTGCGGGGTTGGGGGCGCCTAGTATACTAGCGGCCCGCGACTCACCACTAGTGATTGGGCCTATGAGCTGGAGCATTGCGCGTTCGCGCGACACCTACAACATCGCCCACTGGGGCAACGGTTATTTCGACATCAACGATAAAGGCCATGTGATCGCGCGCCCCGATCCGCGCGCCCAACACCCCGGCGTGGACCTGTATGCGCTGACCCAGGAATTCGCCGGCCAGGGGCTGACCCTGCCGGTGCTGGTCCGGTTCTCGGGAATCTTGCACCATCGAATCGACGAGCTGTGTGGCGCCTTCGGTACCGCCATGCAAGCCGATGGCTATCAGGGCCGCTACACCGCGGTCTACCCGATCAAGGTCAACCAGCAGCGCAGCGTGGTGGATGCCATGCTCGCGCATGGCGGCGAGCGCATCGGTCTCGAAGCCGGTTCCAAGCCCGAGCTGCTGGCGGTGCTGGCGCGCTCGCGCCGCGGCGGAATGGTGGTGTGTAACGGCTACAAGGATCGCGAGTACATCCGCCTGGCGCTGCTCGGCAAACGCCTCGGCCTGCGCGTGCACATCGTGGTGGAGAAACTTTCCGAGCTCGAACTGGTGCTGCAGGAATCCAGGGCGCTCGGCATCGCGCCGCTGCTCGGCGTGCGCGTGCGCCTCGCTTCGCTCGGCGCCGGCAAGTGGCAGAACACCGGCGGCGAGAAGTCCAAGTTCGGCTTGTCGGCCGACGAGGTGCTGCGCGTCGCCGAACACCTGCGCAGCGCCAACATGCTCGATGCCCTGTGTCTGATGCACTTCCACATGGGCTCACAGATCGCCAACATCCAACACATCCAGACCGGCATGCGCGAAGCGGTGCGCTATTACGCGGCGCTGCGCGATGCCGGCGCGCCGATCGCGACCGTGAACGTCGGCGGCGGGCTGGGCGTGGACTATGAGGGCACGCGCTCGCGCTCGTTCTGCTCCATGAACTACAGCGTCGCCGAATACGCGCACAACATCGTGCACGCGCTCAAGGAAATCTGCGACGAGCGCCAGTTGCCGCACCCGGACATAGTCACCGAATCCGGGCGCGCCATGACCGCCCACCACGCGGTGCTCATCACCAATGTTACCGATATCGAGCAGGCGCCAGGTGCGGCCACGCCGGCACCGGCCAAAGTCGATGAACCGCAGGTCATCCAGGACCTGTGGCGCGGTCTGCAGGACATGGCCAACCACCCGACGCTCGAAACCTATCACGACGCGGTGCACGCTCTCGAACAGGCGCAAGGCATGTTCGCGCACGGCCTGCTCACGCTTGCGCAACGCGCGCGCGCCGAACAGTTGTATTTCGCCACCTGCCGCGCGGTGCGCGACAAACTCCAGCCCGGCACGCGCGTGCACCGCGAGGCCATTGACGAACTGAACGAGAAGCTGGCCGACAAGTATTTCTGCAACTTCTCGCTGTTCCAGTCCATGCCCGATCACTGGGCGATCGACCAGATCTTCCCGGTGCTGCCGCTCAATCGCCTGAACGAGCGGCCCGAACGCCGCGCCGTGCTGCAGGACATCACCTGCGATTCGGACGGGCGCATCGACTTGTATGTGGACGGTGAAGGCATCGAAACGACCCTGCCGCTGCATGCCCCGAAGACTGGTGAACCGTACCTGCTCGGCATTTTCATGCTCGGCGCCTACCAGGAGATTCTCGGCGACATGCACAACCTGTTCGGCGACACCGACTCGGTGCACGTCGAGCCGACCGCGGACGGCGGCTACAAACTCACCCAGGCGCGGCGCGGTGACACCGTCGGGTCGGTATTGCGCTATGTGCACTTCGATGCCGAAGACCTGCTCGGCGCCTACCGCGAGAAAATCGCCGAAGTCAAAGACCTCGATTCTGATACCCGCAAGTCGTACCTCAAGGAAATCCAGGAAGGCCTGGACGGATATACCTATCTCGAAGATTGAGAACGGAGGTCCGTGGTGCGTGCGATCAACGTTGAACGCCATACGGATGTTGCCCACCTGATCGCGTTTGGCGCAGGGTCCTGGCCGATTTGGACCAAAGAAGTGTCGACCTTCCCCTGACCGATGATGAGTGGGAGTCTGTTATTTTTTACAAGGCGAAGTCGTGATGATGCCGGGCTGTGCTGCACCTGGAACATTCGCGCGCCGGTGCGCAAGCACTACCCGTTCGGCTAGCCGGCCGTCTTTTTGACTTTCAACCGCACTGCCTTGATGCCGAGTTGCGCGAGCTTGCTGCTCGCGGCGTCGAGCGCTTCGAGGCTGGCGTAGGGCCCGAGGCGCACGCGGTAGTAGGCGCCCTTGCCCTCGATGGTTATCTTCTCGATGTGTGTCTCGAGTCCGGAAAGCGTGAGCTTGGCCTTGAGGCGATCGGCTTCCTCATGATTGCCGAACGCGCCGGCCTGCAGAATGTAATTCACGCCCGCTTCCGGCGGCCCGGCCTTGGCGGTCTTCTTGCCGCCCTTGGGTTCGGGCAATACGGTCTCGAACTCCGGCAGAATGGTATAGAAATCGAGCTTCGGTTTGGGCAGGCGCTCGGCCTCCGGCGGCTGTTGCGTCTCGCCGGCGTCGGTGGATCTTTTGCCGGCGGAGAACAGGTTGGCGAAACCGGTGAACGGTTTGCTGTCGCGGTAATAATAGTGCTGCGCGCCCCACATGAGCGCGGCGCCGAGCAACAGGCCGATGATCAGCCACAGGAAGCCGCGTGATTTCTTGCGCGAACCGGATGAAGAGCGACGTGCCTTGGCCATGGGCGGGACTCTACATGGTTTCCGGTGCCGAGACACCGAGCAGGCCGAGGCCGTTGGCGAGTACCTGGCGCACGGCGTCGATCAGATTGAGGCGCGCATCGCGCAGCGCGGCGTCGTCGACAATAAAGGTGTGCGCGTTGTAGTAGGTGTGGAAATCGTTCGCCAGCTCGCGCAGGTAATACGCCAGCAGATGCGGTTCGTGCGCGAGCGCCGCGCTTTCGACCACCTCCGGGTAGCGCGTCAGCGTGGCCATCAAGGTCTGTTCGTGCGACTCGTTCAGGCGCTCGAGGCCGGCGGCGCCGCGCGCGCGGTCGCGCGTCAAGCCCTTTTCTTTCAGCTGCCGGAACACGCTGTGCACGCGCGCGTGCGCGTACTGGATATAAAACACCGGATTGTCATTCGACTGCGACTTGGCCAGGTCGAGGTCGAAGTCCATGTGCTGTTCGCACTTGCGCAGCACGTAGAAGAAGCGCGCGGCGTCGTTGCCGACCTCGGCGCGCAGTTCGCGCAGTGTCACGAACTCGCCGGAGCGCGTGGACATCTGTGCTTTCTCACCGCCGCGATACAGAATCGCGAACTGCACCAGTAGCACGTCGAGCTTGGAGGGATCGTCACCGAGCGCCGCGAGCGCCGCCTTCACGCGCGGCACATAGCCGTGGTGATCGGCGCCCCAGATGTCGATCACGCGCTCGAAGCCGCGCTCCAGCTTATCCATGTGGTAGGCGATGTCGTGCGCGAAATAGGTCTTCTGGCCGTTGTCGCGCACCAGCACCCGGTCCTTTTCGTCGCCGTAGTCGGTGGAACGGAACCAGAGCGCGCCGTCCTTTTCATAGGCATGACCGCTTTGCTTGAGGCGCCCGATGGCGCGATCGGCCGCCCCGGTCTCGACGAGCGCGCGTTCCGAATACCACTCCTCGTACACCACGCCAAACTCTTTCAGGTCCTGGCGGATGTCGTCGAGGATCACGTTCAGGCCGAGATCGAATAAGTGGCGATAGCCCTGCGCGCCGAGCAGTGTCTTGCAGCGCTCGATCAACGCATCGATATGCTTTTCCTTGTCGCCACCTTGTGGCTCATCGGCCGGCACGTCCTCGAATATCTTTAACGCTGGATGCCGATACTTGTCGCCGTTCTCGCGGTGCAGTGTGGCACCAATGTCGTAGACGTAATCGCCCTTGTAGGCGTTCGACGGGAAAGCAAATTTCTCGCCGCACAATTCCAGATAACGAAGCCACACACTGGTGGCGAGAATGTCCATCTGCCGGCCGGCGTCGTTGACGTAATACTCGCGGTGCACACTGAAGCCAGTGGCGGCCAGCAGATCGGCGACCGCCGCGCCGTACGCCGCACCGCGTCCGTGCCCGACGTGCAGCGGCCCGGTCGGATTGGCCGACACGAATTCAACCTGCACGCGCTTGCCGGCGCCGACCGTCGAACGGCCGTAGGCCGTGCCGGCGTCCAGAATCTGCGCGATCACCTGCTGGTAGGCGTTCTGCTTGAGAAAGAAATTGATGAACCCCGGCCCGGCGATTTCAACCTTGTCGATAAACGGCGAGGCCGGCAGTGCCTTGACGATACGCTCGGCCAGTTCGCGCGGCTTGGCCTTGGCGGCCTTGGCCAGCGCCAGCGCCACGTTGCAGGCGAAGTCGCCGTGTTCCTTGGAGCGCGTGTGGTCGATTTCCACCTTTACGCTGGCATCGTGCGGCAGGCCACCTTCGGCTTGCAGGCCGGCGATGGCTGCGTTCAGCAGGCCTTCAATCTGCGCTTTCAAAAAGGATCCTTCTGGCTGAGGGCTAACAGGCTGCCCCTATTCTACCGGTGCTCACCGGTAGCGAGAAGCAGCGCAGCATTGGTAGTTTGTGTAGGATGGAATAGCGCAGCGTACTCCGCCGCATGATAAATTCTGCACGGCCCCGACAACGCACACGGACATACCCAATAACCGTCGCTATCGCGTTCCCGGCGGTTGTTACTTCTTCTCCATAAACCTGCTGGAATGTCACCCAAACGATCTCCTCGTCCGTCACGTTGATTTACTGCGCGCGACAGTTCAGCGTGTGCGCCATGCCCACCCGTTTCATGTCGATGCATGGGTGGTGTTGCCGGATCACCTGCACTGCGTCTGGACCCTGCCGCCGGGTGATGACAACTTCTCCACACGCTGGCGGTTGATCAAAACCTTGTTCGCCAAGCAGCTCCCCAAGCAGGAATGGCTCTCCCCGGTGCGCCGCGAGGGTGGCACGCGGCATCTGGTAGCGTCGTTTCTGGGAGCACACTATCCGCGATGAGCGGAATTACTCCGCGCACCTGGATTACATTCATTACAACCCGGTCAAACACGGGTATGTGGCGCGTCCGGCGGATTGGCCATTTTCGACTTTCCGGCGGTATGTGGAACGAGGGGTTTATCCGGCAGATTTGGGTGGCGTTGGGGCCTAAGATATGGCGGCGGGGGAACGCGGAAGGTAAGCGTGCGGCGCAATACCCGGTGAGTGCCCCGAGGTACGGCCGATCAAAACGTACGGCGGATTAGGTGCGAAGCACCATAATCTGCCGTAAGGTTTGAGTCACGGGAATGACTTGCAACATACGGCGACTCGTAAACATACGGCGGAATACGCTTCGCTATTCCGCCCTACGCGGGGGCCGAGCAACTATTTAAATTGGGATCAACAATGCGACGGCTCGAACAGCGGGCCCACACTTGCCGTGCTATGGGCAGACAGGTGGAGCAGCGGGGTCCGAATCTGTACAGGAAACAACCACATCCGATTTGCCAAAAGCCGTGCCGCTGAATACTTCAAGTACAGTAATGTTTCCGCTGAATGCGGGAGGCACAGGAAAGTCAACGGCGACAGTGTACACCCCGTGGCTTTGAATAGTTGCCAGAAAGCCTGTCCCCCGACGGGTGTAGGTAAAGGGCGTAGTGCTTTTATCAACGTCGTATACTATGCCGCCATGGCTATCGATCGTGACCTGGGTATCGATTTGCGCATTGCCGCTTGGCGCTTGCAGGCTGATATCGTATAGCTGCACAACGAGGGCGTTGCCTAGAGATTCTGTTACGGGCACCGCAATATCCTGGGGATTAATAAGAATCGTAGTACCTTGAACCGCTTCCGTTCCCGAGCCACAACTCGCCACCAGCGCCAGCGGTAGGCAGAAAGCCGCAACACGAATTACAGACAGTGGCATTTTGATCATATCGATTGCCTCGTTATTCATTTTTTCGGGCAGGCTGTGGGCGTACCGTGATTGTTTAGAATATTGTTCAGCTTTCCCAACTAACCCATGAATTTCAATGTAATTCACAGTCAGGTCTTTGGCAAGGCCGTAGACAGGCGAACATGTCTAAAACGCCTCGAGTTCTTTAAGGCTTGCTCTTTTCATCGCCCGGCCATCCACCGGGCTCAAGGGTGCCTCACGTGCCCCCGTAGGGGTGAATATGGTGAGTTCGATGGGGACGTCCTCCGCCAGAAAGCGATAGGCCGGCACGGTTTCGACACGGTCGCCACCGTAGCGCAGGTGTTTGCTGTCAATCTCGTAAGGAATACCCTGTTCTTGCAGGAAAAATGCCACGAGTTCCGGGGTGTCGGCGGTGACATGTAATTGGATTTGTGAAAAGCGGGTGACATTTCCGGTCAGCAAGGACCCCACCAGACGCGGTTCGAAACGTTCCAATAATTGCATGGCCTGCACGGCCAGGTTGCGCAGGCGCCGCAGCGTCTGCGGCAGCTGCCGGGCGTGGAAGAGCTGGAGATGTTCGGTCAGCGCCAGCTCGATCTCCTGATTGGATGGCAGCTGCCGGGTCTCCGGGAGATTCAGACGGTCCGCCGCTTTGCGTTTGGCGGCATGATAGTCCTGCACGCCCTCTTCGGCCATGATGCGCGCCGCTTCGCGACTGATGCGCTGGCGGGTTTCTTCGAGGCCGTGCGCGTGTGGCGCCGGCCGGCGGCGCCCAGTCATCAGAACAGGCCCTCGCGCACGCCCTCCGGCGCCGGCACGGGAGTCGTGCCCCCTTCGAGCACATCCGTGCTGGATTCGGTCGTGCCTTCCATGAAGTATTCGAGCATCGCGTTTGGATTGGAAGGCGCGGTCGGTTTTCCGGTGTCGCGGTTGATATGCGCGGTGACAATACCGGGTGGCGGCACCAGCGGTTTCTCCGGTACGCCGTCGAGCACCACGCGCATGTAATCGATCCACATAGGTAGCGCGGCGTGTCCGCCAGTTTCGCCCTTGCCCAGCGGCCGGTTCTGGTCGAAGCCGACCCAGGTGATGGCCACGATATCGCTGTTGAAGCCGTTGAACCAGGCATCGCGGTGGTCGTTGGTGGTGCCGGTCTTGCCGGCCAGGTCCTTGCGGTTGAGCACGTTCGCGGCCTGCGCCGTGCCATAACTGATGGTGTCGCGCAGAATGCTATTCATGAGGAAGCTGTTTTGCGGGGTGATGACCTGCTGCGCATGCCGGAGCACGGGTTTGGCCGGATCAACGCTCTTGGGTGTCGGGCAACCCGGGCAGACCACAATCGGATTGGCCTGTTCAAGGATATTGTGTTTGGCATCTTCGATGCGCTCGATCAGGTACGGTTCGATCCGATAGCCGCCGTTCGCAAACACGGCAAAGGCGCTCGCCATCTGCATGGGTGTGGCATCGGCAGTACCGAGTGTGAGCGACAGATTTTTCGGCAGCTTCGCGGGATCGAAACCGAAGCGTGCCATGTACTCGGCGGCATACTCGGGTGTAATGGCGCGCAGCAAACGCACTGACACCAAGTTGAGCGACAGCGCGAGCGCCTTGCGCAGGCGTGTCGGGCCGAAGAATTTGCGTGAATAATCTTCCGGACGCCACTCGTCTTCGAGGGAAACGTCCTCGACCACGATCGGTGCGCCGCTGATCAGGCTTGCCGGCGTAAAGCCTTTTTCCAGTGCTGCGGAATAGATGAACGGCTTGAAGCCTGAGCCCGGTTGGCGCTGCGCGAGCGCCACGTGATTGTACTGGTTGTGGCGGAAGTCGAAGCCGCCGCCCAAGGCCAGGATCGCGCCGTTTTTCGGATCGAGCGCCACGAAGCCACCTTCCAAATCCGGCACCTGCGCCAACCTCCAGTCGTTCTCGTTCAGGCGTTCGAGATAGATCACGTCACCGATACGCAGCACATCGGTGATCTGCCTCGGACTCGGACCGAGCGTGTCTTCGTCAATGTAGCGCGCCGCCCAGGCGACCGTCGGCAGGCCAAGCTCGATGTTGCTGCCGTCCTGGGCGTAGGCGACGGCCATTTTTTCGTCGGTATGCTTGATGATGGCCGGGATGAGTCCGCCCACGATTGGGTAGTCCTTGAGCAACTCATCGAGACGGCTGGCTTCGGTCTTGCGGTTGATATTCTCGTGCCCGGCCGGGCCACGCCAGCCGTGACGGCGATCGTAGTCGAGCAGTGCCTTGCGCAACGCCGCATCCGCGGCCTGCTGGTCCTTGGCACGGATGGTGGTGTAGACGTTGTAACCGTCGGCGTAACTGCTCTCGGTGTACTTCTCGACCATGACCTGGCGCACCATCTCCGCGACATACGGGGCATCCACGCTGAAGCGCAGGGCGTGGCGACTCGCGCCGAGTGGTGCGTTCATGGCCTCGGTAAACGTGGCCTCATCGATGTAACCGAGCTTGAGCATGCGCCGCAGCACGTACGAACGCCGATCGAGCGCGTTCTCCGGACTGTTAATGGGATTGTAACGCGAGGGCGCCTTGGGCATCCCGGCGAGCAACGCCATTTCCGGCAGCAGGAGGTCGTTCAGGTTTTTGCCGAAGTAAGTCTGTGCGGCGGCGGCAAAGCCGTATGCCCGGTTACCCAGAAATATTTTGTTGAGGTAAAGCTCAAGGATTTGGTCCTTGCTGAATTCCCGTTCAATCTTGAACGCCAGCAGAATTTCTCGAATCTTGCGCGAGAAGGTTTTTTCCGGAGAAAGAAAATAATTCCGCGCCACCTGCATGGTGATGGTGCTGGCGCCCTCGGCAGTACGTCCGCGCCGCAGGTTGTTGATGGCGGCGCGCAGAATGCCTTGAAAGTCGACGCCCTGGTGATAATAGAATGCGTCATCTTCGGCGGACAAAATGGCACGAATCAATTGCGGCGGGACGTCGGCGACCTTGATCGGGATGCGTCGTTCCTCCCCAAATTCAGCAATTAAAGCCCCCTCCGCTGAAAACACTCGCAATGGAACCTTGAGGCGATTCTCGCTTAATTCGTCAAGCGACGGCAGGGTTGGGGTGAGAATCAGCGCTACCGTGGCGGCCAGGAACACGCCCAAAACGAACAGCCCGGCGAACGCAAACAGCGTGATTTGCCAGGGTTTTTTCGGGAGAAACGGGGTAATTTTGAGCCTGTCGATCAGGCCGTGCAAACGCTTCATGCCACTGGTATCTGGATTGCCGGAGATGAGGTCTGAGGTTGGACCGGAGTTCCGCGCGGAGTTTCCGCAGTATAAACAGATTTACGCCCAGGCCAAATGGCATTTGTCATTTCCGGATGTCTTCGTCTATATTTGGAGGTAGCATTTAATGCAAAATTACATATATTCTATATAACCTACTGGGAACAAGAGGAAAATAATAAATATGCTGGGTAAGTTCCTGGCCAAGAAAAAGCCTGCACTGCCGGCAGGGAGCAAGCCACCAGCCACGGCCTTCCTCGGCAAGCTGCTGGTCAAGAAAAAACCGCCACTGTTGGGCGTGGACATCAGCGCTTCCTCTATAAAGGTACTGGAGCTCAGTCAGGCCAGTGAGCACTTTCGCGTGGAACGCTACTCTGTCGAGCCCATGCCGCAGAATGCCATGGTCGAACACAGCATTACCGAAGTCGATCAGGTAGCGCAGGCCATCGCCCGGGCGGTGAAGCGCTCCGGTACCCGACTCAAACATGCCGCGTTGGCTGTGCCGGGTTCACATGTCATCAGCAAGATCGTGAGCATGCCGGCAGGTCTGAGCGACCGCGACATGCAAACCCAGATCGAAATGGAAGCCGATCGCCACATTCCCTATCCACTCGATGAAGTGAATATGGATTTCCAGGAGCTTGGAGTTGCGTCCGAAGGCGCTGAGCAGGTGAATGTCTTGCTCGTTGCCTGCCGCAAGGAAATTGTGGACGACTACGCAGCGGTAGCGGACGGCGCCGGGCTGACACCGATAGTAATTGATATTGAAACCTATGCCATGGAGAACGCCTACAGCCTGATCGCCCGGGGCATGCCGGGTGCGGGCATGGAGAAGACCGTGGCGGTCATGGATATCGGTGCCACCACCACCACGATTAACGTGATGCACAATAGCCGTTCGGTCTATACACGTGACCACAGCTTCGGTGGACGCCAGTTGACAGAAGAAATTCAGCGACGCTACGGCCTGTCCTACGAAGAAGCTGGGTTGGCCAAGAAGCAGGGCGGACTGCCGGATAACTATCAAACCGATGTGCTACGCCCATTCATGGAAGCGCTCTGTCAAGAAGTGATGCGCGCCCTGCAGTTCTTCTATTCATCGAGCCCGTTCAACAGTGTCGACCAGGTGTTGCTCGCCGGTGGTTGTGCGCAGATCGCCGGCATCGATGAATTGGTGGCCGCGCGCGTCGGTGTGACGGCGGCTGTGGCCAATCCATTCTCCAGCATGTCGTTGGCCTCGCGCATCAAGCCGCAGATGCTGGGCGCTGATGCGCCTTCGCTGATGATCAGCTGCGGACTGGCGCTGCGGGGGTTTGACGCATGACGCGTCTCAATCTACTACCCTGGCGCGATCTGCGTCGCAAAGAACAGGATCGGCAGCTACTGTCGATCGCGGCCGGCGTCTGGATCCTGATGGGTCTCGTGATCTTCTACGCGCACTTGCATGTCACTGGCCTGATCGAGAACCAGCAAAAGCGTAACGAATTCCTCGTCAAGGAGACCAAGAAGCTCGACGAGGAGATCAAGGAGATCAGAGAACTGCAGGCCGCGCGCGCCGCGTTGTTGGCGCGTATGCGTGTCATTCAGCAGTTGCAGATGGATCGTACCCAGATCGTGCATATGTTCGACGACCTGGTGCGCAAACTGCCCGAAGGTGTGTACCTGACCAGTCTCAAGCAGTCGGGTCAGACCATCACCATGATAGGCATCGCCCAATCGAACGCGCGCGTATCAGCGCTCATGCGCAACCTCGATGCGTCCGATTGGTACACCAAACCGGACCTGGACGTGATCAACGTCAAGAGCAAGGGCAATGACCGCGTCAGCGAATTTACGCTACGGGTCAACCAAAAGGTCGCGCAGGAAAAAGACGGTACCGGGCCATGACGCTGGACGACCTCAAGAATATCGATATCAACAACATCCCCGGTTGGCCGTTGCCAATCAAAATCGGCGGCATCGCGTTAATCAGCGTCGTGCTGTTGTTCGCGGGGTATTGGTTTTTGATCGCCGATGAGCTCGCTCAATATGATCAGGAGCAGATGAAAGAAGCGGGCCTCAAAGATACCTATCTCAGCAAGAAGGGTATGGCCATCAACCTACCGGCCTACAAACTGCAGATGGACGAGATGCATCAGGCATTCGGGACACTGCTGCGTCAATTGCCCAACAAGACCGAGGTGCCAAATCTGCTGGTGGACATTACCCAAGCGGGGCTTGGGCGCGGACTCAACTTCGTGCTGTTCAAACCCGAGAAAGAGAAACCGCAGGAGTTCTATGCCGAACTGCCGATCAATATCAAGGTGACTGGTAGTTATCACGAGCTCGGGCAGTTCGTCAGCGACTTGGCGGCGTTGCCGCGCATTGTCACCATCGGCAATATTGATATTACGTCCGACGCGAAAACGAATCTCCTTACGATGGCGGCCATGGCACGTACCTTCCGTTACCTCGAACCCGAGGAAATCGAGGCGCTCAAACCGAAGACGGCCAAGCCGGCCGCAAAACCGCCGGCACCGCCGACCGGGGGCGCGAAATGAGACGCGCCTTATCGCCGTTGCTTGTGCTGACCATCGGCCTGCTTGCCGGTTGCAGTAGTGACGGCCTCGAAGACCTGCGCGAATTCGTGAAAACCGCGCACGCCGACCGCAAACCAAAAATCGAGCCGCTCCCGGAGATCAAGCCATACGAAGCCTTTGCGTATGCCGCCTCCGATCTTGTCGACCCATTTTCTCCGGTGAATCTCCGGCCCCAGTCCGTGCAGGCAAAGTTGAGCGGCCCACGGCCGGATATGAACCGACGCAAGGAACCGCTCGAGGATTTTCCACTCGATTCGCTCAAGATGGTGGGCACCCTCAGCCGGGGTAAGCAGACCTGGGGCATTATCCAGACAACCGACGGCGCCGTGTACCGCGTGCAGAAGGGCAACCATCTTGGCCAGAATTTCGGCCGGATCACGCGTGTGACGGATGACAAAATCGATCTTGTCGAATTGATACAGGGTGCGATGGGCGAGTGGGTAGAACGCGAAGCGAGCATCGCCATACAGGAATAAGAGGGCGCAATCATGATCGAAAATAAATTGAACCACCTTGGCCGGAGCATGACATTTGTGCGGATGCTGGCACGGGCCGTGATGACACTTCCATTCCTGATCAGCGGCGCTGCGTTTGCCGGTGACCTGACGGCCTTGTCCTGGGAAGACAACGCCGGCATCCAGAGCCTGCAGGTTTGGGTGACTGGCACGCCGGCATACGAAATACAGGCTCTGGATGGCGGGCAGCGCCTGCGCCTGCGCCTGGCTGACACCACATTGCGTGACGTAACCGACGTGGAAGGACGTGGAGTCGTGAAGGGTGTCTATCCTTACCTTTCCGATACAGGCACGGGCGTAAACATCGATTTTCTATTGACCCAGCCGGGTCAACTCAAGATCGAACCGACCAGTTACGGTTATCGCGTGCTCGCGCAAGTGAATGGTGCGGAGACCGCGCAGACGGCGGTTGAGGAATCGGCATCGAACGCCGCGGCCCCGCCTGCTGCGCCGGTGGCAGCCGCCGCGGCGGCTGCGGCCGCGGCGGCGCCAGCTGCTCCGCCCGCTGCGCCACAGAACGCGATCGAGGATATTGTGTATGCCAAGCTCCCCGGCGACCGTCTCCAGATCCAACTGCGCATGACCGGAACACCGGCCAAGCCCGCCGTGTTTACGACCAGCAATCCGGCACGCATCGCGCTTGATTTTGCGAACACCCGGGCAACTCTGGCCAAACCCAGTATTAACGTGGGTGTCGGGGCCGTCACCAGTATCCACACCATCGAGGCGCAGAACCGCACACGTGTGGTCCTGAACCTCGTGAAACCCACGGCCTATACCTCCACGTTTGACAGCCGCAGTTATACCATCACGCTGGAAAACCCAGTCGGGGGCGTGGCCGGCACGCAGGCGACCAAGACCACGCGCTTTGCCAGCGCCGTGCGTCCCGGCAAACACAGTCTGAAGGGAATTGACTTTCGCCGCGGCCCGCAAGGTGATGGCAAGGTTGTCATCGGTCTGTCCGACACCGGTGTCGGCATCGATATTCGCGAACAGGCCGGCGAAATTATTGTCGATTTCCTCGACACCGGCATTTCGGCCGAATTGCAGCGCCGCCTGGATGTCACCGACTTCGGCACGCCGATCACGAACGTCGATACCTTTGTGCAAGGCAAGAACGTGCGTATGGTGATTGCTGCAAAGGGAAAGTACGAGCAGCTTGCTTACCAGGCCGGCGAAATGTTTACCATCAACGTGAAGCCGATCGTGGAGAAGCCGGGCGAGAAGAAAAAGGACGAGTTCGGTTACTCGGGTGAAAAACTATCACTGAATTTCCAGAATATCGAAGTGCGCGCCGCTCTGCAGGTGATCGCCGATTTCACCAACCTCAATTTCGTCACCAGTGACAATGTTAAGGGCAGCCTCACCCTGCGCCTCAAGGACGTGCCCTGGGATCAGGCCCTGGACATCATTGCCACGGCCAAGAACCTGGCTGTGCGCAAGAGCGGCAATGTGGTGACAGTCGGTCCGGCAGATGAGGTGACGGCCAAGGAGAAGGCGGCGCTCGAGGCTGGCAAGAATGTCCAGGAACTTGAGCCGCTGGTGTCTGAGTTGATCCAGATTAACTATTCCAAGGCCAGCGACATTGCCAGTCTTCTGAAATCCATCAAGGCGATTGCTACAGGCATACAGCCAGCGCCGTACAGCACCGTCTCCGTGGCAAAGACTGAAACCGAGTCCAACACGCTGTTATCGCCGCGTGGTCAGGTGACCGTGGATGAGCGCACTAACACCCTGCTGGTTCAGGACACGCCCAGCAAGATCAAGGAAGTGCGCAAACTCATCTCGGCACTCGATCAGCCGGTGCGGCAGGTGATGATCGAAACCCGCCTGGTCGAGGCCCGGGATAGCTTTGCCAGGAACCTGGGTGTCAAATGGGGGGTCGCGTCGCACGGTCCGATTGGAAGCAACTCTTCCCAAACTACCTGCGGAACCTTAGGTTGCGCCGCGGATATGGTAAATGGACTTCCGGTTAAGTTGGACACCACTGGGCTGAGCGTCAATCTGGGCGCGGCCAATATCGGCGACAGTGTGGCGGGCTCGATCGCCACCATATTACAGTTGCCGGCCGGCAACCTCCTGAGTCTGGAACTGTCTGCACTGGAAGAACAGGGTTTGGGCAAGACCATTTCCAGCCCGCGCCTGATTACCGCCAACCAGAAGAAGGCGCGTATCGAACAAGGACAGGAACGCCTTTTCCTGATTCCCGGCGCCACCGGCAGCACTTCGGTGACCAAATCGGCGGTGCTGGCGCTGGATGTGACACCGCGCATCACCCCCGACGACAAGGTCATACTGGACGTGCTGATCACCAAGGACCAATTCACCTCGGCGAATCCGAACGACAGTACGATGACCAAGAAGCAAATAACGACTCAGGTGTTGTTGGACAACGGCCAGACCGTGGTCATCGGCGGCATCTTTGAGCAGGAACTGCTGAATACCGTCACCAAGGTGCCATTTATGGCGGACGTGCCGCTGATCGGATGGATGTTCAACAAGAAGAGCAAGCTCGACAACAAAACAGAATTGTTGATCTTCTTGACCCCGCGCATCCTCTCGGATGCCTTGAGCCTCAAATAAAAACATCCTGCCCAGCAGCGCGCGCTGCTGGGCAGGATGGTCAGGAGTCGGCTCTTGATTTCCTCCCGTGGTACTGGCATAGGCCCGTGATGAATCAGCAGGGCAATGTCTTCCTCATCGGCCCGATGGGCGCCGGCAAGACCACCATCGGTCGGCACCTGGCAACGTTGTTGCATAAGCGCTTTGTCGACGTCGATCATGAGATTGAAAAGCGTACCGGTGTGACCATCCCGGTTATCTTCGAGATCGAGGGCGAGGCCGGGTTTCGCCGACGTGAAAGCGCTGTCATTGATGAACTCACCCGGGAACGGGACATTGTGCTGGCCACCGGCGGTGGTGCGGTGCTGCTGGAAGAAAGCCGCAAGTTGCTCAAGGAGCGCGGTACCGTGGTGTACCTGCAGGCCGATATCGAAACGCTGGTGGAGCGAACGCGCCGCGACCGCAACCGACCGTTGCTGCAGACCTCCGATCCGCGAGGCAAAATAGAAGAACTATTGCGCCAGCGCGAACCGATCTATCGTGAGCTGGCGGACGTGGTCGTCGACACTGGCCAGCGCGCACCGTCGAGCGTGGCGCGCGATATCGTCACCCGCCTCAAGGCCCTGAGCACGAATGAAAACTCTGACCGTTGAACTCGGCGAACGTCGTTACCCGATCCATATTGGGAGCGGGCTGCTGCGTCGGCCGGAATTGTTGAAGCCCTGCATTGGTGGCAGTCGCGTGCTGGTCGTCACCAATACGACGATCGGTCCGCTGTATCTCGATAGCGTGTTGCAGCTGCTGGCACCGTGGAACCCGGTGAGCGTCATGCTGCCGGACGGCGAGGTGTACAAGACTCTCGACGTGTTGAACAACATTTTCACCGCGCTGCTGGAAAATCGCTGTGACCGCAAAACGACGCTCATTGCTCTGGGCGGTGGGGTGATTGGCGACATGACCGGCTTCGCAGCGGCTTCGTATCAGCGCGGCGTGCCCTTCATTCAGATTCCCACCACACTGCTCGCGCAGGTGGATTCCTCCGTGGGCGGCAAGACCGGTGTGAATCACCCGCTCGGCAAGAACATGATCGGTGCCTTCCACCAGCCCCAATGTGTCATCATCGACACGGATACACTTTCAACCCTGCCCGACAAGGAGTTGTCGGCGGGGCTGGCCGAAGTGATCAAGTACGGCCTGATCGGCGACCCGGATTTTTTTACCTGGCTTGAGCAGAATCTGGACAAACTCCTGCAGCGCGATCCGCAGGCGCTGGCCTATGCCATCGAGCGCTCTTGCGCCGACAAGGCCAAGGTGGTCGCGGCCGACGAACGCGAGGCCGGGAGCCGCGCGTTGCTCAATCTTGGTCACACCTTCGGGCATGCCATCGAGACCGGGGCCGGGTACGGTACCTGGCTGCATGGCGAAGCCGTCGCGGCCGGCATGTGCATGGCCGCGGATCTGTCAGGCCGACTCGGCTGGCTTACGCCGGTCGAATGCGCGCGCATTGAAAAGCTCATTCAGCGTGCGCATCTGCCCACGCGCGCGCCAAGGTCAATCTCCAGCGTGCAATTGCGCGAGCTGATGAGCGTGGACAAAAAGGTCGAGGCCGGCAGGCTGCGTCTGGTGCTGCCCAAGGGTCTCGGACACGCGGTCATCACCCAGGATTTTCCGCCGGCGCTGTTGAACGAAACCCTGGAGCAGTGCCGGGAGGCGACGTGAGCATCGCGCTGGCGTCGTACGCGGCGAGCGATGCCAGCTCGCGCGGACGCCGACACCCCGAGACCGCACCTGCCTATCGCAGCGAATACCAACGCGACCGCGATCGGATTGTGCATTGCGGTGCGTTCCGCCGGCTCGAGTACAAGACCCAGGTATTCGTGAACCATGAGGGCGACCTGTTCCGCACCCGCCTCACGCATTCCATCGAAGTGGCGCAGATCGGACGTTCCATCGCGCGCACCCTGAATCTCAACGAAGACCTGACCGAGGCGATCGCGCTCGCCCACGACCTCGGCCACACGCCATTTGGCCACTCCGGCCAGGACGCGCTGAATGCCTGCATGCAGGACTATGGCGGCTTCGAACACAACCTGCAGTCGCTGCGCGTCGTCGATCTTCTCGAAGAGCGCTATGCGGAGTTTCCCGGCTTGAACCTCACGTTTGAAACACGCGAGGGCATCCTCAAGCACTGCTCGCTGAAAAACGCGGCACAACTGGGCGACGTCGGCCGGCGTTTTCTGGAGAAGACCCAGCCGAATCTCGAAGCCCAGGTGGCAAACCTCGCCGACGAAATTGCTTACAACAACCATGATGTCGATGATGGCCTGCGCTCCGGGCTGATACAGGTCGAGCAGTTACGGGAGGTGCGTCTGTTTGGCGAGCAATACGCCGAAGTCGTGGGCCGCCACCCGGATATCCCGGAGCGCGTGCGTATTCACGAGATTGTGCGGCGCATGATCAATCGTCTGGTGGTGGATCTGGTGGAGAACAGCCGCCGCCTGCTAGCCGAGGCCGGTGTGGCCTCGATCGAGGCTGTGCGCAGCGCCGGCCGGCCGTTGATCGGTTTCAGCGACCCGGTACGGGCCGAGAGTTTGGAGCTGAAACGCTTCCTGCGCGAGCAACTGTACAATCACTACCGGGTGCGGCGCATGACCCGCAAGGCCGAGCTGATTGTGTCCGACCTGTTCGGCGTGTTCCTGAACGACCCGCGCATGCTGCCGCCGCAGTATCTCGACAAGGTTCTTGCTGCCCCGGACGACAAAAGCGCGCGGGCCCGTGTCGTGGCCGATTACATCGCCGGCATGACCGACCGCTATGCCATTCGCGAGCACAAACGCCTGCACGACCCGGCCGAACTGACTTGAGTAGCCGGGAAATCGCAGCAAATCCTGCGTTTGTCAGGAAATTGACCCATGTTCGCCGTTGCTGGAATCTGGTCCAGTAGGTAGACTAGACGGCCCTTTTCGCCCGAATTCATGCGGTTTTCGCGGCATTCCCGGGGATTCGCCCCGGGTGTCGGGAATCCGCCAGGCAATTTTTTCAAGAGGACATTGAGTGTGAGTCATCCGGGACTGCCAGAGCGCCAAGGCCTCTATTCCCCCGAGCACGAGCACGATGCCTGCGGCGTCGGCTTTATTGCCCATATCAAGGGCAAACAGAGTCATGCGATTGTCGAACAGGGCTTGCAGATTCTGCGCAACCTCACACACCGTGGCGCCGTGGGCGCCGATCCGCTGGCCGGCGACGGCGCCGGTATTCTCATCCAGATGCCGGATGCACTCTTGCGCCGCGAATTCAGCAAGCAAGACATCCAACTTCCGAAGAATGGTGACTATGCGCTGGGCATGCTGTTTCTGCCGCGCGCCACGCAGACCCGCGCTGCCTGCGAGCAGATTATCGCCGCGGTCGTAAAGGAAGAAGGCCAGACGTTCATCGGCTGGCGCGATGTGCCCACCAACAACACGCGCCTTGGTAAAGGCGTGCAGGCCGTGGAACCGGTGGTGCGTCAGATGTGTATCGGGCGCGGCACCAGCACGCCGCCCAAGGCCTTTGAGCGCAAGTTATTCGTCATCCGCAAGGTCGTCGAACATCGCGTGCGCGCCCTCGATCTTCCGGACAAGGACATGTTCTACGTGCCGTCCCTGTCGTCGCGTACGCTCGTTTACAAGGGCATGCTGCTCGCCGACCAGGTGGGCGAGTATTACCCGGACCTGCTCGACCCGGACATGGCGTCGGCACTCGCACTGGTGCACCAGCGCTTCTCGACCAACACCTTCCCGACCTGGGACCTCGCGCACCCGTTCCGCATGATCGCGCACAACGGCGAGATCAACACCCTGCGCGGCAACGTCAACTGGATGGCGGCGCGTCGCTATTCCATGTCCTCGGCTTTGCTCGGCACCGACCTCGACAAGCTCTGGCCGCTGATCGCCGAGGGCCAGTCGGACTCGGCCTGTTTCGACAACGCGCTCGAACTGCTGGTCGCCGGTGGCTACTCGCTGGCACACGCCATGATGCTGCTGATTCCCGAGGCTTGGGCCGGTAACCCGCTGATGGACGAGAAACGCAAGGCGTTCTACGAGTACCACGCCGCGCTCATGGAGCCGTGGGACGGTCCGGCGGCTGTGGCCTTTACCGACGGCCGCCAGATCGGCGCGACCCTCGACCGCAACGGCCTGCGCCCGGCGCGCTACCTGATTACCGATGACGATTATGTGGTCATGGCCTCGGAGATGGGCGTGCTCGACGTTCCGCAGCACAAGATTGTAAAAAAGTGGCGCCTGCAGCCGGGCAAGATGTTCCTTATCGATCTTGAGGCCGGGCACATCGTCGACGATGTCGAGCTCAAGACCCGGATCGCCGATTCCCGCCCGTACCGCGACTGGCTGGACAAGACCCAGATTCATCTTGAAGACCTGCCGGCCGCCGCCGCGCCAGTGCCGGCCACGAACGGCGCGCTGCTCGACCGCCAGCAGGCGTTCGGCTACACCCAGGAAGACATCAAGTTCCTGATGACGCCGATGGCGGTCACCGGCCAGGAGGCGATCGGCTCGATGGGCAACGACACACCGCTCGCGGTGCTGTCGAACCGCGCCAAGCCGCTGTATGCCTACTTTAAACAGCTGTTCGCGCAGGTCACCAACCCGCCGATCGATCCGATCCGCGAGGAGATGGTGATGTCGCTGGTGTCGTTCATCGGCCCGCGTCCGAACCTGTTGAGCCTGGATGCCAACGAGCCGCAGTTGCGTCTCGAGGTAAGCCAGCCGGTCTTGTCGTCTGCCGACATGGAGAAGATCCGCGCCATCGGCAAGCTTACCCAAAACAAGTTCCGCTCCACGACGCTCAGTATCTGTTATCCCGCCACGCACGGTGCTGGCGGCATGGGCACAGCGCTCGATGGGGTGTGCTCCGGTGCGGAAAAGGCGGTGCACGACGGCGCGAACATTCTGATCCTCACCGACCGCGAGACCGATGCCGCGCATCTGCCGGTCCCGATGTTGCTTGCCACCAGCGCCGTGCACCACCATCTGATCCGCGCCGGCCTGCGCACCAAGGTCGGTCTCGTGGTCGAGACCGGCTCGGTGCGCGAGGTGCACCACTTCGCCATGCTCGCTGGCTACGGCGCCGAGGCATTCCATCCGTACCTCGCGTTCGAGACACTCGCCGCGATGCCGGACCAGTTGCCCGCCGACCTGACGCACGCCGAGGCCTGCAAGCGCTTCACCAAAAGTGTCGCCAAGGGTCTGCTCAAGGTGATGTCCAAGATGGGCATCTCCACCTACCAGTCGTACTGCGGTGCGCAGATCTTCGAGGCCATCGGCCTCAACAGCGCATTCGTGGACCGATATTTCACCGGCACACCGACGCGCGTCGAAGGCGCCGGCCTCGCCGAGATCACGGAAGAAGCGGTGCGCTGGCACCGGCAGGCGTACGGCGACGCGCCGCTTTACCGCAATGCGCTCGACGCCGGCGGTGAGTACGCTTTCCGCGTGCGCGGCGAGGAGCACATGTGGACGCCACAGAGTATCGCCAAGCTGCAACACGCCACGCGCACCGGCAGTTCCCAGACATATAAAGAGTACGCGGCGCTTATCAACAACCAGAATGAACGTTTGATGACGCTGCGCGGCCTGTTCGAGATCAAAAAGGCCGCTGCACCGATTCCACTCGAAGAGGTGGAAGCCGCAAAAGTGATCGTCAAGCGCTTCGCCACCGGCGCCATGTCGCTCGGGTCGATCTCGACCGAGGCGCACACCACGCTCGCGATCGCCATGAATCGCATCGGCGGCAAGTCCAACACCGGCGAGGGCGGCGAGGACGCGATGCGCTTCAAGCCGGTGAAGGACGGCGAGTCGCTGCGGTCACGTATCCCGAGTGTGGTGCGCGACCTGGGTCTGAAGGCGGGTGACTCGCTGCGCTCGCGTATCAAGCAGGTTGCAGCCGGCCGTTTCGGTGTCACGACCGAGTATCTGATGAGCGCCGACCAGATCCAGATCAAGATGGCGCAGGGCGCCAAGCCCGGTGAAGGCGGTCAGCTGCCCGGCGGCAAGGTGAGTGAGTACATCGCCCAGCTGCGTTTCTCGGTGCCGGGCGTGGGTCTGATCTCACCGCCGCCGCACCACGATATCTACTCGATCGAAGACCTGGCGCAGCTTATCCATGACTTGAAGAACGTTAATCCGGCGGCCTCCATCAGCGTCAAGCTGGTGGCCGAGATCGGCGTCGGCACGGTGGCCGCGGGCGTCGCCAAGGCGCACGCCGACCACATCACCATTTCCGGCCACGACGGCGGCACCGGCGCCAGCCCGCTGTCGTCGCTCATGTACGCCGGCAGTCCCTGGGAAATCGGCCTGGCCGAAACCCAGCAGACCCTGGTGCTGAATAATCTGCGCGGACGCGTGGCGGTGCAGGCCGACGGCCAGATGAAGACCGGTCGCGACGTGACGATCGGTGCGTTGCTCGGCGCTGACGAATTCGGCTTCTCGACCGCGCCGCTGGTGGTGGAAGGCTGCATCATGATGCGCAAGTGCCACCTTAATACCTGCCCGGTGGGCGTTGCGACCCAAGATCCGGAGCTGCGCAAGCGTTTCACTGGCCAGCCGGAGCACGTGGTGAATTATTTCTTTTTTGTCGCCGAAGAGGTGCGCGAGTACATGGCGCAAATGGGTTTCCGAAAGTTCGAGGACATGGTCGGTCGTGTTGACATGCTCGACACGCGCAAGGGCATCGACCATTGGAAGGCCAAGGGCCTCGACTTCTCGAAGATTCTGTATCAACCGAAGTTGGCCGGCGCGGCCATTCGCCACTGCGAGACGCAGGATCACGGCCTGACGAAGGCGCTCGACCACGAATTGATTGCCAAGGCCAAGCCGGCGCTCGACAACAGGAAGCCGGTGCAGTTCGAGGTGCTGGTCCGGAACGTGAACCGCACTGTCGGCGCCATGCTCTCGGGTGAAGTGGCGAAACGCTACGGCCATGCGGGTCTGCCCGACGACACCATACACATCAAACTGAAGGGCACCGCCGGACAAAGTTTCGGTGCATGGCTCGCTCACGGCGTGACTCTCGAACTCGAAGGTGATGCCAACGACTACGTCGGCAAAGGAATTTCAGGCGGGCGCATCGTCGTCTACCCGTCCATTGAGGCAAATATCAAGCCGGAAGAAAACATCATCGCCGGCAATACCGTGCTGTATGGAGCCATTGGCGGTGAGTGCTACCTACGCGGTGTCGCCGGCGAGCGCTTCGCGGTGCGCAACTCCGGCGCGCTCGCTGTGGTCGAGGGCGTGGGCGATCACGGCTGTGAGTACATGACTGGCGGTACGGTGGTGGTACTCGGCCAGGCGGGGCGCAACTTCGCCGCCGGCATGTCGGGCGGCATCGCGTTTGTACTCGATGAGGCCGGCGATTTCCGCAAGCGCTGCAACATGGCGATGGTGGAACTGGAGGCAGTGCCGGCTGAAGAAGCCGCGGTGGCGGTTGCCGGGGACATGGCCGGAGAGCTCGAGACGCATGGGCGCGTGAACGTGAATCACCTCGAGCAGAGGGACATCGACATTCTGCGCACGCTCATCACCCGCCACCTGCATTACACGGGTAGCGCGCGCGCGAAAGAGATTTTGGACAACTTCAGCCGTTATTTGCCGCAGTTCGTGAAGATCATGCCGACCGAATATCGCCGCGCCCTCGCCGAAATGGCGGCGGCGCAGGCCCATCATCCGGAGCTTGTGTAATGGGTAAGCCGACCGGATTTCTCGAAATCAAACGCCATGAACCGGGCGCACAGTCGCCGGTCGAGCGCATCCGCTTCTATAAGGAATTTGAAATTCCGCTCCCCGATAGCGAGGTGAGCAAGCAAGGCGCGCGTTGCATGGATTGCGGTATCCCGTTCTGCCAGAGCGGTTGCCCGGTCAACAACATCATTCCGGACTGGAACGACCTCGTGTACCGCAATCGCTGGCGCGAGGCGAGCGAGGTGCTGCACTCGACCAACAATTTCCCGGAATTCACCGGACGCATCTGCCCGGCGCCATGCGAAGCCGCGTGCACGCTCAACATCAACAACGACCCGGTCACCATCAAGGTGATCGAGCACGCGATCATCGACCACGCCTGGGAACAGAACTGGGTAAAGCCGCTTCCCGCTGACCAAAAGACCGGCAAGAAGGTCGCGGTGGTCGGTTCCGGCCCGGCCGGGCTCGCGGCCGCCCAGCAGTTGGCGCGCGCCGGGCATAGCGTGACGGTGTTTGAGAAGAACGACCGCATCGGTGGCCTGCTGCGCTACGGCATCCCTGACTTTAAGCTCGAAAAGCGCCACATCGACCGTCGACTCGAGCAACTCAAGGCCGAAGGCGTGGAGTTCCGCATCAACCAGCATGTCGGTGTGAACCTGCCAGCGAAAAAGCTGCATGCTGAATTTGACGCCGTGGTGCTTACCGGCGGCTCCGAGCACCCGCGCGATCTCACTGTCCCCGGCCGCGAGCTCAAGGGCGTGCATTTCGCCATGGAGTTCCTGCCGCAACAGAACAAGCGTAACGCCGGCGACACGATCCCTGACAGTGTCGCGCTCTCCGCCCAGGGCAAGCACGTCATTGTGATCGGTGGCGGTGACACCGGTTCGGACTGCGTGGGCACGTCGATTCGCCAGGGTGCGGCCTCGGTGACCCAGTTCGAGCTTCTGCCGAAGCCGCCCGAAATAGAGGACAGACCGCTCACCTGGCCGAACTGGCCGAATAAGCTGCGCACGTCGAGTTCGCAGGAAGAGGGGGGCGCCCGCGCTATCCTGACGCGTGATTGGGCGGTGGCGACCAAGAGTCTCAGCGGAAAGGACGGCCAGGTCACGACCCTGCATGCCGTACGCCTCGACTGGAAACAGGATGAAAAAGGTCAGTGGAAAATGAGCGAGATTGCCGGCAGTGAATTCAGCCTCAAGGCCGATTTGGTGCTGCTGGCCATGGGTTATGTGCATCCGGTACACGCGGGCATGCTGGCTGAGCTCGGTGTAACACTCGATCCGCGTGGTAACGTGCAGGCGACCGAGATCAACTATCAGACCTCGACGTCGAAGGTGTTTACGGCCGGCGACATGCGCCGCGGTCAGTCGCTGGTGGTGTGGGCCATCCGCGAGGGTCGGCAATGCGCGCGTGCCGTGGATGAATTCCTGATGGGGCATTCCGATTTGCCCCGGTAATAACAATGACAAGACACCGCTAGGACACGAACACAAGAGCGGTCAGTCTTCCGCAGCAAGGACCGGCGCCCAGTGGTCACCATCGCACATTGTGTCGTCGTTTCACTGAGGCAAATCACGCTAGGCATATGACAAACCTCAAGAACGACCGATTCCTGCGCGCCCTGTTGCGCCAGCCCGTGGACATGACGCCGGTCTGGGTCATGCGTCAGGCCGGGCGTTACCTGCCCGAGTACCGCGCCACGCGCGAGAAGGCCGGGTCGTTCATGCAACTGTGCACCACGCCAGAACTTGCCTGCGAGGTGACACTCCAGCCGCTCAAACGATTTTCGCTCGATGCGGCCATTCTCTTTTCCGATATTTTGACCATACCGGATGCCATGGGCCTGGGTCTGTACTTTACCAATGGCGAAGGCCCGCAATTCAAAAGGCCGGTGCGCAGCGCGGCGGATGTGAAGCAGCTCGCCGTACCCGACCCCGAAGAGAAATTGCGCTACGTGATGGACGCGGTGCGTCTCATCCGTCGCGAGCTGGATGGCCAGGTTCCGCTCATCGGGTTCGCCGGTTCGCCGTGGACACTTGCCACCTACATGGTTGAGGGTGGTTCGAGCAAGGATTTTGCGCAGATCAAGAAAATGCTGTACGACCAGCCGGCACTCTTGCATGAATTGCTCGCAACCACGACGCGCGCCGTGACCGAATACCTGAATGCCCAGATCGCGGCCGGTGCGCAGGCGGTGATGGTGTTCGACACCTGGGGCGGGGCGCTCTCACCGCGTGACTACAAAGAATTTTCGCTGCACTACATGCAGACGATCGTCTCAGGCCTGACGCGCGAGGCCGATGGCCGAAAAGTCCCGGTGATTCTGTTCACCAAGGGTGGCGGCCAATGGCTCGAGGCGATCGCCGAAACAGGTTGCGATGCCCTGGGGGTAGATTGGACTACCGATCTTGGCAACGCGCGCGCGCGCGTCGGTAAGCGCGTGGCCCTGCAGGGCAACATGGACCCGTCTGTACTGTATGCCTCCCCGGAACGCATTCGGGCCGAAGTCGGAAGCGTGCTGGCGAGCTATGGGCAGGGCAGTGGCCACGTGTTTAATCTCGGTCACGGGATCCACACCGGCATTGACCCCGAGCACGTGGCGGTACTGGTCGACGCCGTTCATGTCGAGAGCAAAAAGTATCACACCTGAAGCGGTGGCGCGCGTCACGGTTGACCGGCGCGCACACTTGGGCTTAACTGGTCGGACAAAGTTGGCATACAAAGAGGATCGGCATGGACAATAAACAGACGAGGCAAGACGATCAGCAAAGAGCCACGCGGTCTGATATCTGGCTGACGCACGCAGCCACCGATGATGCCAAGCGCGCCTGGTTAAATACCCCATCAAAAATGGCCACGGGTCATGCCGCACGGCAACGCGACAGTATTCGCAAGCCGACACCCTGCCATGTGCTCGTCCGGGTTGGCTCTTCCCATGTGATTGCCGATCAGGTACATGACCTCAGTCTGACCGGCGCATTTGTGGAAATGGACACGACAGGCCTGGCGATGGGCGATTTCGTCGAGGTCGTGATCGGATTTGTGTACGATCAACGTCAGGTCGAGCATATGATCACAGCCGAAGTGATGCGCATCGAGCCGCAGGGTGTCGGTCTGAAATTTGGCGCCTACGGCAACCACACCTACACGGATTTGGTAAACCTGCTCTACACCAGGTAGTTAATACAACTTGGTTTGTGGCCGAGATCGTTGCCTCGTTCTTGCGTGCCGCCTGTGGCGTTGTGTGGGCTGAATCGCCAGCCTTGTGCCCCGTGCCAGGAAATGAGTGCGTTTGCTATCCGCTCTCGCCGAGCAGTTGCTCGATAAGCTGCACGGCTTGCCCCCGATAACCGCCCCCGAAGAGGTTCAGGTGGTTCAGGACATGATAAAGGTTGTAGAGATTGCGGCGCACCGGGTATCCGGGATCGAGCGGCCAAGCTTCGTGGTAAGCGGCGTAGAACCGGGGTCCATAACCACCGAACAGCTCAGTCATTGCGAGATCGGTCTCGCGGTCGCCGTAATAAACGGCCGGATCGAAAATCACCGGAGTACCGTCGCTCAGCACCGCATGATTCCCGCCCCACAGGTCGCCATGCAGCAGTGACGGTTGCGGGTTGTAATTCGCAAAGAACACCGGCAGATTTTCCAGAAGCAGGTCCCCACGCCGTTGCAGGTTGTCGCCGAAACCATTCTTGGCGACGAGTTCAAACTGAAAGCGCAAGCGATGCTCGCGGTAGAATGTGATCCAGTCGTCTTCCGGCGTGTTGATTTGGGGCGTCGAGCCGATGGTATTGGCGCGTCGCCAGCCAAAGCGCGGGCTGCGCGTGCGATGCATGGCGGCGAGTTGCCGGCCGAGCAATTCGTCAGATGTACCGGTGCCGCGTCCGATGTCGAGGTATTCGAGCACCAGGTAGGCTTGACCGGCATGCATGCCGGCGCAGACGGGTTGCGGTACGCGCACGCTCTTCGAAGCGGCGATTTCGCTGAGCCCGTCCGATTCGGCCGCAAACATATCGAAGCGATCAGAGTCGTTGAGCTTTACGAAGTAACGCTGACCACAGCCTTCCAGCACCTCCGTGGTATTGATACAGCCGCCACCCACTGCGCGCCGGCTCTCGGGTTTAAAGACCTCTCCTCGAGCCGCAGAAATTGCCTGTGCGATGGCGTCCAGCCGGGACATGTCAGCCCGTTTTGACTGGTGCGCCCCAGCCACCTTCGAAAAAACACTCGGTGAGCGGCTTGCGACTGCGCGCAGCGGTTTCAAGCACGCGATATTCCTCTTCGAGACTGTCCACCGCTCCCGGGTGGCCGACTGCGATCATCGCCATGGGGGTGTACGCCTCAGGAATGGCAAAGGTCGCGCGCGCCTTGTCCGGATCGTAACCGCCCATCGGGTGGGCCACGAGACCCAGGGCGGTGGCCTGGAGATAAAGGTTCTGTCCGGCCGCGCCGGTGTCGTGTTGTCCCCAACGACTGGGTTTGTTGTTGCGTTCGAAGACGCTGCCGGCACAGGAGAGCATCAGTACCGGTGCATTGATGACCCACTTCTGATTCCAGTCACCGAGGCAATCGAAGGCCTTCTGCCAATTGGCCGCGTCGGTGTTGCGATCCCAGACCAGGAACCGCCACGGTTGATCATTGAAGCAGGAGGCGGCCCAACGCGCCGCCTCAAGCAAGGCCACGAGTTGTTCGCGCTTGACGGGTTTCAGGGGGTCGAACGCCCGCCCGCTCCAGCGTCGCGCAATCACATCGTTAATCGGGACTTGGGTGTGGGCGAGCCTGGTTGCCATCGGTGATCTCCAATACGTTCGGATTGCGCAAGAAATTCGAGAATCGACCGGAAAAAACCAACCCCGGTCAAGCGGTTATTCACAGTTAAACGGATTTTCGCGGGCCACGCGCAGCGCGATTCAACAGAGCTGTATCAGCGACCGTTAATCTATCATAAGCTATTGAATTGCATGTATATAAGATTGGAGATTATTTTTTAATCAAAACGTCAAAAAACCGACATATGGCTGAATTTTTCAAAAGCATTCGATCTGCACACAGTTTTATCCACAGATTCTGTGAGTAACTGTGAGGGTGTTGTACAACAAGGAGTTAGCTACACATGTGCAGGTGTGGATGAACGTGGATCGAGATGTTTCACGGCTAAGGGGTGGATGCGCTGTGTTAGATTCGCAGCATGTCTGTCGCCCCTCGCATTGCGCGCATCGCCGTCCCATCGCCCCTGCCACGTCATTTCGACTACCTCCTGCCGGTCGGTGACGTTGCGGTGCAGCCGGGAATGCGTGCACGTGTGCCATTCGGCAGACAGGAAATGGTCGGCATGGTGTTGAGCGTAACGGATGAAAGCGATCTGCCACGCGCAAAATTGAAATCGATCCGCCAGCTTCTGGATGCCGAGCCACTGCTGTCACCCATGCTCCTGGAGCTGCTCACTTGGGCCAGCGCCTACTACCACCATCCGATCGGTGAGGTGATGGCGACTGCATTGCCGGTGCTGCTGCGGCGCGGATTGCCGGCCACGGTCGCGGGCGAGAAGCGCTACGCACTGACTGACAATGCGCGCCAGCTGCCCCCCGAAACCTTCCGACGATCGCCGCTACAGCAGCGTCTGGTGCGGATGATGCAAGAGCATGCCGAAGGCCTGAATGCCGCGGCACTGGCCGAGGTGGCCGAGAATTGGCGCGAGGCCATGAAGCGTCTGGAAGTGCGTGGTTTCGTCCGTGTTACCGAGCAGCCGTGTCTGGTGCCGAAGCCAGCTCAACGACACCCTGCGCCGCAGCGGTCGGCGGCTCAGGAAGAGGCCGGCGCGCTGATTGCGGCGGCGCTCGGCAGATATCAATGTCTGCTGTTGCATGGCGTGACCGGCAGCGGCAAGACCGAAGTCTATCTGCGCGCCATCGAGGCGGTGCTCGCGCGCGATGGACAGGTGCTGGTGCTGGTGCCGGAAATCGGGCTCACCCCGCAACTCGTCACACGCTTCGAAGGCCGGTTAAATGCGTCAGTGGCCGTGATGCACTCGGGGCTGAACGAAACTGAACGCCTGTGCGCCTGGCAGGCGGCACGTACCGGTCTGGCCGCGGTTGTCATCGGTACACGCTCGGCAGTATATACACCGATGCCGAAGCTGGCGCTCATCATCATCGATGAGGAACACGACGCGTCGTTCAAGCAGCAGGACGGCTTTCGCTATCACGCGCGGGATGTGGCCATCAAGCGCGCCCGCCTCGAAGGGCTGCCGGTGCTGCTCGGTTCGGCCACACCGGCGTTGGAGACGTTGCACAATGCACAGCAGGGACGTTACCAGATGCTCAGTCTGCCGGAACGTGCCGGGGCGGCGCAGCCTCCGGTGGTCACGCTGCTCGACCTCAAACGTCTCAAGCTCAACGAAGGCCTGTCACCGCCACTGATCGAGGCATTGCAGGCGCGTATGACACGTCAGGAACAAAGCCTGCTGTTTCTCAACCGGCGCGGTTTCGCGCCGGTACTCATGTGTCACGACTGCGGCTGGCTTGCGCCTTGTCGGCGCTGCGACGCGCGTCTCACGCTGCACATGGATGTGCAAGTGTCGCGTGAGGCAGGAAGCCGGGAGCGACCCATTCATCGGCGCAGCCACATGTTACGCTGCCACCATTGCGGCGCCGAAGCGCCGCTGCCCGCGATCTGTCCGGCCTGCAGCAGCGGCAATCTGCACGGCATCGGCGAAGGCACCGAGCGCATCGAGACAGTGCTCGCGCGCCTGTTTCCGCAGGCACGCATTGTGCGTATTGATCGAGACAGCACGCGCCGCAAAGGCGCGCTCGAAGAAAAGCTGCGGCGCGTGCATGCCGGTGAGGCCGATATTCTGGTTGGCACGCAGATGCTTACCAAGGGCCACGATTTCCCCAATTTGACGCTGGTTGGTGTGTTGAATGCCGACCAGGGCCTGTATAGCGCGGATTTCCGTAGTGAAGAGCGTTTGGTGCAGCAGCTGGTGCAGGTTGCCGGTCGCGCCGGTCGCGCGGACAAGCCTGGCGAGGTGCTGATCCAGACCTTCCATCCGGACAACCCGGTATTTGCGGCGCTCGCGCACCACGACTACCGGGAGTTCGCGCGCTATGCACTGGCGGAACGAGCGGCCGCGCACTATCCGCCATTTGCGCATCTGGCACTGCTGCGTGCCGAGTCACCCAAGCCGGATGCAGCACTCGCCTTTCTGCGTGCCGCACACGACTTGGCGGAAGGTTTGGCAGAAGCCGAAGTCGCACACCTTATGGATGCGGTGCCGTCGCCCATGGAGCGGCGTGCCGGGCGCTACCGCGCGCAACTGCTGGTGCAAGCTGGTGAGCGCAAGGCGCTGCACGATTTTCTAAGCGCCTGGCTGATACAGCTCGAAAACGAAAAGCGCGGGCGCCAGGTGCGCTGGTCACTGGACGTGGATCCGGTAGAGATGTACTAGAAGCGCCACCTCGGCGCGAAGTTCAGTGCGCGGGTCGATCGCGCGTGGCTATTGCCCAGCTACTTTTTGGCCTGTGCCGCGGGTGCCGGCCGCCGCGTACGTCCGGATTATTCAGTCGATCAGTGGGGCACGGGGTTTCCACTCTCCGCTTGGCTTGAAACTCGTAACTCCGAGTGGGCAGCTGGGTTTTTGTCATAGCAGGTTCCGTCTGCGCCAGGAACAGGGGTGCGCGCTATCTATACTACTATGAGGCAAGTCGTCGGAGGAAATATGTCGAAAGACAGTGCCAGTGCCTGGAAACAGAAATACTTCGCCAGCCTTGATGATCTGGAGGTCCGCGAGAAACAGCTGGCGGAAACGGAAAGCGTGATGCGCCACAGCCTGACGCGCCTCAGTCTAGCCGCGGCGGGCATCGACCCGGTACTGGATGAGCAGCTGGAGAAATTTCGCAAGGTGGTGCGCGGCGGCGCCGACACCGCTCAGCTGCAACGCCTGATTGAAGACATCTCCCACACCGTCAAGCGTATTGACCAGAAACCGGCGCGTGGCACCACGACTGGCTCACTCCTAAAAGCAGAAGCTTCGTCTCCGGCAGCCGTGGATGTAACCAAGGCCGAAGCAGCAGGTGGCAAAACCAGTCGTGGCATGAAAGCGGCGCCGGCAGTTGTCGTCGCCAGCGCCACTGAGGGGCTGTTGATGGTGGCCGATGTGCTCGAGCGCCAGGGCCTGGAGGCAACGCGGCTCAACGCGGTCCGCGAACTCATACGCAGCGCCAAGAGCGATCAGCAATTCGAAGTGGCGGCCGGCAAGCTGGCGGCGCTGGTCATTTCGAGCGGCAGTACGCCAATCGCCAGGTCGGAAGGCGCATTACCACTCGCCGCGGCATCGGTAACGGTGGACGTCCCGCGAGTGCTGATGCAGTTACTGGAAAATATTCAGGTGCCGGCGGAGCTGCAACAGCGCGCCGATCAAGTCCGAGCGCAGCTCGATAAGTCTTCGGGTCGGGCCGATTGGAAGGAAGGCGTGAGCCTGGTCGCCGGGCTGATGGCGGAGATCGGTCGCGCCGTGGAGAAGGAAAAGGTCGATCTCGAAGCCTTTCTGCGCCTATTGACCGAACGGCTGCGCGATCTCGATCAGCAGCTCAAGGGCGCCGAGACGCAGCGCATGGCCTCGCAGGTCAGCGGTCAGGATCTGGACGGTGCGGTCGAGGATCAAGTGCGCGGCATCGAATCCAGTGTGCGCGAAGCCACCAGTCTCGGCGAGCTCAAGTCGGGGGTGCAGGCGCGCATCGAGCGGATTCGCACCCATCTGGCCGATCATCGTCGCGCGGAGGAGCGGCGCCAGGCCGAGTTGCAGGCACAGCTTAACCGGGCCACGTCGCGGCTCACGGCCATGGAGGCAGAAACCGCGCAGCTGCGCACCCATCTGCAACAACGGCATGAGCAGGCCATGGTCGATGTGCTCACCGGCATCCCCAGCCGCCTGGCCTACGAAGACCGGTTGGCACACGACTATGCACAGTGGAAGCGTTACCAAACACCGTTGACGTTGATGATGGCCGACATCGACCGCTTCAAACAAATCAACGACAGCTACGGACACAAGGCCGGCGACAAGGCGCTAAAACTCATCGCCCGGCTATTAAAGCAGGCGCTGCGCGAAACCGACTTTATCGCGCGCTACGGCGGCGAAGAATTTGTCATCTTGCTCACGCAAACACCCGCCGCACAGGCGGCGGACGTGGCCGAAAAACTGCGCGCCGTGGTCGAGAAGGCTGAGTTCAACAACGGCGATGTGCGCATCCCGATTACGCTGTCGATCGGCTTTTCCTCCTTTCGCGCCAGCGACGGACCCGAGGAAGTCTTCGCGCGCGCCGATGCAGCGTTGTATCACGCCAAAGCCGAGGGCAGGAACCAAGTCTGTGGTGAAGAGCTTTAGGGAGCAATCTCTCAATCAAGAACAACAAAAGGGGCGCGTGGCCTCTTGTTGTTTAACACCTGCATGCGATCTGCGCCTGCCACCGGGCGACGCCGACTATCCACTGCGCTGGTCGCAGATCAAGGCTGGATTCTCGCGGCGTATGGCAAAAGGCGAGCGCTGAAACCGCTGATCGAGAACAAATCCGCCACTGTGATGTCCGGCGCCAGAGCGATTTCGATGCTGACAAGGTGAAACTTCCGGACGCGCAGTGGAAAAATCCGGATCAGATGACTGAGTGGTCCAAGGCTTTGCCGAAGGGCCAGGAGATCATGATCTATTGCGCGCGCGGCGGTTCCGTCAGCAACGCGGTACTCAATCATCTTCTCGGATAAGGCCTCAAGGCGCTATATCGAGGGTGGTAACGAGGCATGGAAGGCTGCCGGCGGAACGACGGTGGCGAAGTAACCGTGACATGCAATGGATCACGCGGGAACATCCCAAGATCGACCGCATCGCCTGCCCATGGCTGATCGCGTGCTTCATCGACCGCGACGCCGAGTCATCAGGTGTTTAAATCTCTTGTAGTTCTCCGTGCTGGCTGGAATGCCGGCATCTTCACTCCCGTCGTTGCGCGCAATGGGTGCGAAACGCACCTTAATATAAGCCTATTCGAATATAGGACTATACCTAAATATACACAATAATTTTGTAACAAATTTTATAGACGAACCGGATTTGTACGTCTAGATTGTTTCAGAATTGTTTCAGAAATTTGTTTCTTGGCCAAAAACGCACCCGCAATGCTTGCGAAGGCGTAAGGCCGATGGGTCTTAATCCCGTCTTTAGTGGTCGGGGTAGGTGCCGATCCGAGACCATTTTATATACGAGCAGCGAGTGAATTACTGCATACGATTGCTCTTGGCGTTGGTGATACTGTTTGCCGGCATGGCGCGTGCAAGCAGCGTTGAGTTGGGGATGCCCGATTGCGCCGAGCATCATCACGACGCACCGGAATCGACTGACGCTCATCACACGACTCCCGCTGACGATTCCCAGGCTGCTCCTTGCACCCACTGCGTTTGTGACTGCGATTGCCCGTTGTGCAAGTACTCGGACTACCTGATTTTGATGCTGCCGTCTGCTCCTGACACAAAGGCGCACGACGTGGCGGTTATCGCCGCCGCCCCACCCACCGCCGCGCCGGGGGCACCCGCCCGCATGCCCTTGCTCCGACCCCCGAATTCCTGAGTCACCCCGACTTTGGATCTGCGCATGCGCCCTTTTGGGGTCGCGCGCGAAGATGTCGTGTGCAAGGAAATTACAAAATTTCGCGAGGAAATTGACATGTCATCTCACAAAATATCGCCACTGGGATTATTGCCCCACGTCGCTTGCATGATGTTTCTGTTTAGTCATTCGGTTCTGGCCGCCTCGGGGGATAATCCCAGCTTCGTCGGCACGCACTTCTCGGGCTCCGGAAACTGCGCCGAGTGCCATAACAATCTGAAAGACACCACGGGTAAAGACATTTCCATTATTACTGCCTGGAAAGGCAGCATGATGGCCAATTCGACGCGCGACCCGTACTGGCGAGCGAAGGTGGCCTCCGAGTTGAAACGCGCACCCCAGATCACCAGCGTGCTCAACGAAAGGTGCTCGCGCTGTCATGCGCCCATGGCCAACGAGACGGCCAAGCGGGATGGCGCCGCCATCGAGATCCTGGGCGCCGGTTTCCTCAATCCTCAGAACAAATATTTCAACCATGCGATGGATGGGGTGAGCTGCACCGTCTGTCACCAGATTGAGGATGACGGCCATCTCGGCACGCCGGTGGGGAACTCGGGGCACTACACGATCGCCACCCGCGCCAACAGCGTGGCCCGCCCGATCTATGGCCAATACGCAGACGTGCTGACAGATCCGATGCAGCACAAGGTGAGCTTTACGCCGCAACTCGGCGCCCACACCTCAACTTCTGAGATGTGTGCGACCTGCCACGACCTCAAGACGCCATTCATCGATTCGCTGGGCAACGTCGTCTCCACGCCCACCACGGAGCACCCGGAGCAGATGCCATACACCGAGTGGCTCAACAGCGACTATCGCACCGGCGGTAGCAAGCAGCAGAGCTGTCAGGGTTGTCATATGCCGAAGGTGGCGGGTGCGGTGAAGATCGCGAGCAAGCCGGGCGAGGTCAGAACCCGCGAGGGTTTTGCCAAGCACGAGATGATCGGCAGCAACACCACCATGCTCGACATCCTCGACAAGAACCGCACGGCATTGGGTGTGCTGGCGACGTCGACGGACTTGGCCGCGGACATCGCCCGTACCCGCGATTTCCTCAAGACCGCGGCCACGATCGAGGTGCTGTCGGCCAGCGTGGCGAGCGGGGTACTCGAGGCGCAGGTACGCGTGACCAACAAGACCGGCCACAAACTGCCGACCGCCTATCCTTCCCGCCGCGCCTATATCCATTTCGTGGTCAAGAACAGTGCCGGCCAGGTGGTGTTCGAGTCCGGGCGTCTCAAGACGAACGGCAGCATCGATGGCGTGGCGGTCGACAGCGACTCGACTACCTACGAACCGCACTACCAGACCATCACCGCCGCCGACCAGGTGCAGGTCTATGAGCCGATCATGGCCGACACCGACGGCAACGTCACCCACTCGTTGCTGCGCGGGTCGCGCTATCTCAAGGACAATCGCCTGACACCGAGCGGTTTCAACAAGCTCAGGGTGCCGGGCGACGTGGCTGTGATCGGCGACGCCGCGCTGGATGCGGACTTCAACAACGGCGCCGATACCGTGACCTACCGGGTGCCGGTCGGCAGTGCCACCGGCCTGACCATCACGGCGGAGTTTAACTACCAGACCCTGTCCTACGGGCATGTCCAGGACCTGCTGCGGGACTCGAGCCTGCCCGAGGTCAGCGCGTTCAAGACGATGTTCGACAGCCGCGGGATCCTCATGGAAAACCTGGCGACCGCAACCAGAAAGGTCAACTAGCGGGGCGGGACCGCGCGGCACGGCCGTGCGGTCCCGCCGCGATTTGTGCCGCACAACACGCCCGCCGATCCGGCGGGCGTTTTTTTTCGTGCGGGCAATCTCTGTAGGACCAGCCCGGTGGGTTGGGCTGAACGCCTTCGGTGAAGCCCAACTTTCCAAGGAAAGGAAGAGCTCATGCGCTATCGGCGGGCCACTGCGGCGGGCGGAACGTATTTCTTCACGGTGAATCTGGCCGAGTGGCACTCAGACCGGTTGGTGCGGCACATCGACGAGCTGCGCGCTGTCATACAGGGCGTGAAGCATGCCCATCCCTTCACCACACTGACCATGGTGGTGTTGCCCGAACACCTGCATGCGATCTGGCGCCTGCCACCGGGCGACGCCGACTATCCACTGCGCTGGTCGCAGATCAAGGCTGGATTCTCGCGGCGTATGGCAAAAGGCGAGCGCATCCGCGTCCATGTCTTGCGGCGACGTGATGCCGAGCCAGAGTAGCGGCGGACTTGCCCATAATACCAATTAGGACTATTATTTTTATATAGTCCCATATGGTACTAGGGCGGAGAGACACCATGCGCGCGACCCATATTGCCGTTCCGGTAGCAAAACCCTCCCCAGCCGGGTTGTCCGGCGCGGGTCTTCGTACGTTCTTTCGCATCATGGACAGCTGGCACGTGGATGAGGCTGTCCGCATGCGCCTGCTCGGGGCCTCCCGCTCAACCTATTTCCGCTGGCGCAGCGACCCCGAAGGAGCACGGTTGGGTCCGGACACCCTGGAGCGGCTGTCTTACGTGTTGGGCATCTACAAAGCGCTGCATATTCTGCTGCCGAACGATGCGGCCGCAGACAGCTGGGTGAGTCGCCCGAATACTCACCCGCTCTTCGCTGGCGGCACGCCGATGCAGCGCCTGCAAGGCGGTTTGGTGGCGGATCTTTTCGTGGTGCGCCAGTATCTGGACGCCGAGCGGGGATGGAATTGAAGGACGTTCCTCTTTCCCGGGAACGCTGGAAGAAGACCGCCCGTATTGTCTCGAGCCGCTTTCCACCAGTGGGCCTGTTCGATCGGGTAGCGGATCTGGCCGATCTCGAGGCGGTTTACTACATCGAGGGACTAACCAATCCGCGCTTGCGTGAGGAGGCGGGAGATCTGCAGTTGGTAGGTCCCGAAGACCGGGTGAGTGGGCCCGGCACCACCGCCATCATGGCCGCGTTCACCCACCCGAACCCGGAAGGTTCGCGCTTCAGCGACGGCAGCTATGGGGTGTATTACTGCGCGCGCACGGTTGAAACGGCGATCCACGAGACCCGGCACCACCGCGAGCATTTTTTGCGCTACTCCTCGGAGGCCCCGACCATGCTCGAAATGCGGGTGTATTACGCCGACCTGCGGAAATCGCTGCATGACCTGCGAGGGCCAAGAAAGAAGAAGCCGGCTTGGCTCGACCCGGACAGCTATGCCGCATCGCAAAAGCTTGGTCGCGCCTTTAAAGATTCGCAGTCATACGGCATCCTCTACCCAAGTGTCCGCCAGCCGGGCGGGGAATGCGCCGCGGTGCTGCGCCCTACGGCCCTCTCACCGGCTCGCCAGGGTGAGCACTACGGCTATTACTGGGATGGGCATCGCATCACCAACGTGGCGAAGATCGTTCCGGTGTTGTAGTCCTTCGGGACACCGCAATCATGCCGTCTCTGCCATTCTTCTCTGACTTGGGTTTTCTCGGAGCGCTGGTCGACGATTCGCTCGACGACGTGATCGCGGCGCAGTACGATGGAATCTCACCGCTTCCGGCGACACAGTGTCTTTTCTCCCACCCCCAAGTTAAGGAGCTACATCATGGCCGATACAAAGAAGAAGCTCGTGATAATGGTCACACATGGACCCGAAAATCCGGAGCTTGCGACGATCCCGTTCGTGATGGCCACCACGGCGCTCGCTTCGGACATTGACGTGCTCATGGGATTCCAGGGTAATGGTGCGTTTCTCGCCATGAAAGGCATGGCCGAACGTGTCGCGGCCCCCGGCTTCCCACCGCTCAAGGACCTGGTGAAGGCCTATATCGATGCCGGCGCAAAGATGTACGTGTGCGGGCCGTGTGTGGGTTCGCGCATGATCACGCAACAGGAACTCCTTGCGGGCGCAACCGTCGTCGGTGCTGCCACGTTTGTGGCGGAATGCGCGACGGCGACGAACGTGCTGGTTTACTGAGTGCGCGCAAAACCTGGGTCAGAGAAGATTTTCTTCTAAATATTCAAGGTTGATAATATTCCTGATACAAAACAACAAGGGGCCTCGTGGCCCCTTGTTGTTTTTTAACGGGACGCATCCCGTCGTGCCCAAAGATAATAAACCAGCGGAATAACGAACAGCGTCAGCACCGTCGAGGCGAAGGTGCCAAAGATCAGCGACACCGCTAGCCCGCCGAACACCGGATCGAACACCATGATGAAGGTGCCGAGGATGATGGCGAAGGCAGTGAGCAGGATCGGGCGCATGCGTGTGGCGCCAGCCTGGATCACGGCTTCGCGCAATGCATGGCCTTCGCGCCGGAAGTCGAGGATGAAGTCGATTAGCAGCAGTGAGTTGCGCACCACAATGCCGGCAAGCGCGATCACGCCGATCATGGACGTGGCGGTGAAGTACTGGCCGAGCAGCGCGTGCCCGGGCAGCACGCCGATGAGCGTGAGCGGAATTGCGCCCATGACAATCATGGGCGTGGCGAACGAGCGGTAGTAGCCGACCAGCACCAGATAGATGAGCACGAGCGCGACCATGAACGCCGCGCCCAGATCGCGGAACACGTCCAGGGTGAGGCGCATCTCACCATCCCAGCGCAGGCTGTAGCCGAGCGTGTCCGGGTCGCCCATGAAATATTGGGTGAGCTGCACATCGCCCGGCAATTTGTGGCTGCGCAGGTAACTCCACATTTTCATTACCGCATACACCTGCGAGGTGGTGGCGAGCTCGCCGGTCACGTACACCACCGGACGCTGGTCCTTGTGCAGGATCGGTTTGGGCGCCGTGACCTTGACGATGTCGGCAATCTCGCCGAGCGATACACGCACGCCCATTTGATTGACGAAAAAGATTTTGCGCAGGTCGGATGGTTCGACCCGGTCGGCGACCGGGATCTGGAAGCGGATCGGCACCGGTTCCTTTTCCTGTTCGATGTGCACGGTGCCGACGTTGTAGCCGGCCAGAAACGCCTGCAACGTCTCCGCCACCTGTGCCGGCAGAATGCCGGCGAGCGAGGCCTTCTCGCGATTGACGTTGATGCGGTACTCGGTCACGTCCGCAGTACTGGAATCGTCGATATCGACCACGTCTGCGGTTTTGGCGAACACCTCGGCGCGCAGATCCTTGGCGATCTTGAGCAGTTGTTTGTAGTCCGGCCCATAGAGCTCGGCGAGAATGGTGGCGCGCACCGGCGGTCCGGGCGGGTCCTCGACCAGTTTGATATCGGCGCCGCTCTCCTGTGCCAGCTGCGCCAGCGGTTTACGCAGTTCCAGCGCGATGGTAATGGATGAGGTCCAGCGATCGTGCTTGTCGCGCAGGTTGACGCGCACCTCGCCCACGTTCGGGCCGCGCTTGAGACCCGCGCCGCGCAGCAGACCGTTGAAGTCCACCACGCCCGGCTCGCCGACCGTGGATTCGTAGGTCAGCACCTGCGGATTGGCGCGCACGATATCACCTACGCGCCGCACCACGCGATCGGTCTCCTCGAGCGCCGTGCCTTCCGGCATGTCCACGGTGATGTTGAAGGTGTTGCTGTTGTTCTTGGGCAGCATCTTGAACTGCACCAGGCTGAAGACCGGCATGAGCATGACGATGGCCAGCGTCGCCAGCACGCCGATGAAAAAGCGCTTGCGTGCCGCCGGCTCGTCCAGCAGGCGCGTGAACAGGCGCACATAATTGCGTTCCAGCCAGCCGGGTATGTGTTCGTGCGCGTGCGCCTCGTGCGCCAGATTCTTGCCTTTGAGCCAGCGGTACGCGGCCCACGGCGCCACGGTGTAAGCAATGGCGAGCGATACCAGCATGGCCACCGGCACGTTGAACGGGATCGGACCCATGTACGGGCCCATCATGCCCGTCACCCACAGCATCGGCAGAAACGCTAGGATCACGGTGAAGGTGGCGAGGTTGGTCGGCTTGCCGATCTCGTTCACGGCCTGCACCGCCGATTTCATAAGGCTATTTTTGTGCAGGCCTGCTTTCGAATTCAAATGGCTATCTTTGTGCAGGCCTGCTTCCCTTAAATGGTCCGCGCCTTGCTTGGCATAGTGGCGATAGATGTTCTCGATCACCACAATCGAATCGTCCACCAGCAGACCGAGCGACAGAATCAGCGCGAACAGGGTGATGCGGTTGATGCTTTGGCCAGCGGCCATGCCAATCGCAAGGGTGATGAACAGAATCAGCGGAATGGTGATGGTCACAATCGAAGCGGCGCGCCAGCCGAGGAAGGCGATGAGCAACAGCACCACGCTACCGATGGCTATGGCCAGATGCTCGATCAGCGTATTCACGGCGTCGTTGGCGCGCTGGCCGTCGTTGCGTGTGACATTGATCTTTACCGTGTCCGGGACGACCTTGCCGCGAATGCGTTCCAGTTCCCTGACCACGTTGTCGGCCACGGTGACGGCATTCACCCCGCTGCGTTTGGCGAGCGCGATGCTGACTGCGCCGGTTTCGATATCCGCCGGACGTTCGCCCCGATAGGCCGGGCCGTAGCCGATGCGATGCACGTGCTCGATTTCGCCTGGGCCGTCGCTGATCGAGGCCACGTCCTTGAGATACACCGGACGGTGGGCATGCAACGCCACCACTAGGTTGCCGACATCCGCGGCGGTGCGCAGCATGCCGCCGGCGGACACCGTGCTCACGGTGTTGCGGTTAACCAGGGTGCCGGACGGGATATCGACATTGGTGGCCTCGAGCACTCGGCGGATGTCGAGCAGGGTGACGCTGTACTGGCGCATGCGATCGAGATCGAGCTGCACGCTGATCTGGCGCGGCCGCCCGCCGTGGATGAAACTGACCGACACGCCTTCGACGCGGCGCAGATGTTCAAGCGCGTCGTTGGCAATGGCGCGCAGCTGGCGATCATCGAGCGTGCTGGATGACAGCGAGATGGTCAGAATCGGCACGTCGTCCACGTCCACCGGCTTGATGAGCGGCTGGCGCGTGCCGGGCGGCAAGCGATCGATGTTGCTCATGATGCGGTCGTACAGTTTGACCAGTGAGTCTTCCTTGTTTTGGCCGACGGCGAACTGCACGCTCACCACGCCGACCGAATCCATGGCCATGCCGTAGGTATGCTCCACACCCTTCAGGCCCTGCAAAATGGCTTCGAGCGGCTTCACGATTAGCTGCTGTACTTCTTCCGGCGAGGCACCGGGCTTGGAAACAATAATGTTCGCGGCTGGCACCACGATCTGCGGATTTTCCTCGCGCGGGGTGCTGAGGATCGCCATGCTGCCGGCGAGCACGGCCACCAGAATGACGAGCAGGGTCAGCTTGCTGTCGACGAAATAGTTGGCGATGCGCCCGGCAATATTCAGCGGCGAGGCCGTCGGGTCTGGGTTCTTCTTCGCCATGGGTGAGCCTTTAGAAATTCCAGTGTCCAGTCAATTTATCTCCCTCTCCCGCGGGGCGGGAGAGGGCCGGGGAGAGGGTGGGCAATTCATTCCCCTCTCCCTCTAACCCTCTCCCCGCAAGCGGGGAGAGGGGAAAAGCACAAGCGCCGCTTGCCTAAGAAGCGAAATTCATTCGTTGCCTTTAATCGGACTGCCGTCGTGCACGTCGCGCAGATCACCTGCGACCAGGGTCTCGCCGCCGCTCAGGCCGCTCAAGATTTCGACCCGGCCGTTCAGGTTCTTGCCGGTGCGCACCATACGGAAGCGCGCCTGGTTTTCTGTGCTCAATACGAACACGCCGGGAATGCCGCCGCGTTCGACCAGCACCGCTGGCGGCACCACGACCCGTCCGGCGTGCGTGTCGAGGGTCAGGGTTTGGCGCGCCAGGGCCGCGACCGGCGCCGGCGCCGCGGCCCGTTCGCCGCAACCGGCCAGCAGCAACATGGCGAAGACGAAAACAGAAGCGGCACGCATCGGAAGCATCATGGGAACCCCGCACTTAATATGAAAGGACGAACGGAGGCCGCTCTTGCGCATCCGGCAACTGCTCCCTGCGTTGCTCTACCTCCGGCATCCATGCCGTCGCCTGCGTTCGCGGCATTCGTACGTCTATGTACAGCATAGGGCGTTATCTTAATGAAAGGACGAACGCAGTAGGGCTTCATTTATTGGGTCGGCGCTTCGCCCGGCAGCGGCAGACTGCCTTCGGCGAGTTGCAATTGCGCGGCGCTCAACTCCTGGTTGAGGCCGGCGATCAGCTCTTCGTTGCGCGCCTCGACCAGCACGCGCTCAGCCATGAGCAGGTCGATGAGAATGGTGCGGCCCTCGCCGTAGCGCTGCTTCACCAGGCGCACGGTCTCGCGCGCCTTCTCGACACTTTGCGCGGCAATCTGCCGGCGCTCGGTCGCTTCGGTCAGGCGGCTGGTGGCGGCACGCACTTCACCACGCACGGCCTGCTGCATGCCTTCCAGGCGCAGCTCGTTTTGTTCGGTATCGTGGTGTGCGGCGCTCAGACCGTACCAGTCGCGTCCGCCATTGAACAGATTCAGGCTGATTACGCCCATGATGCTCTGCGACTTGTTGTCGAGCGCGGCGTTGTCGTCGTACCAGGAATCGGCGGCCACCAGCCCGATCTGCGGCTGGAAGGCGGCGCGCGCCGCGCTGATTTTCGTGCGGCTGGCCGTGAGCAACGCCTCGTTCGCCTTGAGATCCTTGCGGGTGGCAAGTGCGCGCTGCTCGCTCTCCCCGGTGGCGGGCACGGCGGCCGGCGCGGCGGGACTCTCCCAGGGCGGCAATACCAGCGGCGCGTCCGCGGGCAGGCCCATCACCAGACGCAGGTCCTCGAGCGCCAGACGTTCGCGGTTCGCAGCCTGCACGCGCTGACTCTCGGCTGCGGCGAGATTGAGTTCGGCAGTCATGCGATCGGACGCCACGATGCGTCCCTGGCGCGCCAGGCGCGCAGTGGTTTCGGCGTGTTCGCGCGCCGCGTCGACCGCGTCGCTGGCAATGCTGACCGCATAGGTCGCAGCCTGGGCGGCACGGTAGGTATTCAGCGTGTTGTAGACGGTGGCTTGCTGGCGGCGTTCGTAGTCGAAGCGCGCGGCCTCGGCGTAAGCACCGGCCTCGTGCACGCCGGCCATCAGCCGCCCACCGGTGTAGATCGGCATCTCCAGTGTGACGTGCGTCGCGTGGATGGTGCTGGGGTCAGGGTAATTGAGCGACTGCGGTGCGAAGTCCGCCGTCGTGACGCTGCGGGTATTGAGTTTGTCGGCGAATGCATCGAGCGGATTGTCGCTGCGCCGCACCACATAGCTTACGCCGAGCTGCGGCATGAGTGTGCCTTTGGCGGCATCGGCGCGTGCCCCCGCCGCCTGCGCCTGCCGATCGGCGGCGCGCAGGTTCGGGTTCTGGGTCAGGGCGAGATGGATCGCTTCATCAAGACTTAGCGGTCCGGTGGCCACGGCCAGCGCGGGCAGCGCCAGCGTCCCCAAAAAAACCAGCGCGCGGAATTCTTTTTGCATTGGTCTTCTCCATGATCGGCGATGGCCCACTCGCCCCGCTATGTCCGGTCGTCGTATATCGGGGCAGTATATTAGAATTCAATAATACACCAGGACGGCGCTGACTCAGAACGGTTTGAGCACCACCAGCAGCACCGCTGCGATCAGAACCAACACCGGGTACTCGTTGAACCAACGGTAGAAAACATGTCCGTGGCGATTGCGCTCGTGCTTGAAGGCCAGCAGCAGCGCACCACAATACAGGTGATAGGCAATCAGTGTCGCCACCAGTACGAGCTTCAGCATGAGCCAAGTGCCGCCAAAACCATAGCCCAGCCACAGCCAGGTGCCGAACAAAATCGTCAGCACCGCGCCCGGGGTCATGATGCCGAAGTACAGTTTGCGCTCCATGATCTTGAAGCGCTCCTGGCTGGCGCGGTCGGTGCTGAGGGCGTGATACACAAACAGGCGCGGCAGATAAAAAAGTCCCGCGAACCAGGTAACCATGAAAATAATGTGCAGGGCCTTGAGCCAGAGCATGGTGGCGTTTCCGGTATTTAGAGCTGCGGCTATTCTAGCCGATTCCCGGACGGGCGCGCCGCGCCGGGCGCCCAGCTGGCATGGTCGCCAGGCATGCTGGCCACGGATACCTGCCATGCTTAAACGCGATGAAGGCCATTCCCGCGACATTTCTGTTTTGCCTCTCCCTGTCTGCCGCAGCGCCGGCACTCGCTGCCTCCAAGGCGGAGCTCGATGCGCAGGCACTGGCAGTTCGCCAGGCACTGTCACAGTCGGTGGACATCGCGGTCAACCAGCTGGGGCGTGCCGGTGGTTACTGGGGCAACCCAAAAGTGCGCATTCCGCTGCCGGAGGAAATACGCCATCTGGAAAAGTCGCTGCGTCGTGTTGGTCTCGAACGCTATGCCGACGAGTTCGGTGAAAGTCTGAACCGTGCCGCCGAGGCAGCGGTGCCGGAGGCCAAGCCGGTGCTGGTGGCCGCGATTCGCGAGTTGTCGTTGCACGATGCGGTGGGCATTGTGCGCGGCAGGGACGACGCGGCCACGCGTTACTTCCAGGTTCACTCCGACGCCGCACTGCGCGAGCGACTCCAGCCGATCGTCGCGCAGTCCATGAACCGCGTGCAGGTCACCGCGGCGTACAAGCGACTCATGAAGAAGGCCGCGTTCCTGGACAAGGCGGTCGAGCCTGGGCAGCTTGATCTCGATGCCTATGTGACGCGCGAAGCGCTGAACGGACTGTACCTGCTCATGGCCGAGGAAGAGCAGCGTATCCGCCGCGATCCGGTGGCGCGCACCACGGGATTGTTGCAGAACGTTTTTCGTTGAGTGTTGTAAATAAAAAACCCGGCGCCTGGCCGGGTTCTTTATGCGCGCTGCGTGAACCTTAGAAGGTCATGTGAAAGCCAACGCTGGTGTACAGCACATTGCTTTCGTAGGTGGTGAATTCAAGTTCGAGACTGCCCGGTCCAACATTCAAACCGGCACCAAGACCCATGGCCAGGCTGTTATTGCCACCGACATCCTTGGCAACCGCCGCAGAGGGAGGCAGGGTGGTATCGATTGTGTAATGCACGAGACCGAACTTGGCCTTGAGATAAAATGCTTCGCTGAGCGGTTGCCGATAGGCGGCATACACGCCATAGCTGGTGGCGTCCCAGTCGCCAGCTGTGCCGGCACCACCTTTCGACAGGGTCATATTGATATCACCCTCGATCGCCAGCACGCCGCCCTTGAGGTCGGCAGCGTAATGCGCATCCTTGCCGAGCATGTTGTAGCCGCCGTACACGCCGGCTTCGATGGCGTCACTGAAACCGGAAATATCAGCGCTCATGAGACCGGCTTTGGCGCCAATGTACATTTTGCCGGCAGCGAGTGCCGATCCGCTGACGGCCAGACCACTCAGCAATGCAAGCGTGACAAGAATTTTCTTGGTGTTCATGATTCTCCTGATCTTGTATGGGGTGAGGGAATACTGACGGGGCGTTGTCGTTCGAACCGCCGAAGCGCCGGGATTCTAGCAGGTGTGGCCGGGGGGCAAAATAGAATGCGCGGTGCATATGCGCCGCTCATCGAGCATCAGCTTCCACTGGTCAGTGTTCGTGACGTCCAGCCTGAGCGGGGGATTCGCGTTCCGGTAGAAACACGGCGATCAGGTCGTTGAGAAATCGCCGGCCGAGCGGCGTGGTGCGGATGGTTTCCGCGCTGTGTTCGATCAGGCCGCGTGCGCTGGCTTGCGCGAGTGCGGGTTCCAGCGTCGCCGGTGGCAGGCCAGTGCGTTGGGTAAAAAGTTCAGTCGGAAAACCATCGGTGAGACGCAGGGCGTTCAGCATGAACTCAAAGACCGCATCTTCCCTGCCCAGTTGCTGTTCGCCGCCCAGTACGCCGGGGGTCCCGGCCGTGGACAAAAAATCACGCGGTTGTTTCACCTTCCATAGGCGTGTGATGCCTTCGGCGTGCGTGATCTTGGCATGCGCACCGGCGCCGATCCCCAGGTAATCGCCGAACCGCCAGTAGTTGAGATTGTGCCGGCAACGACGGCCGGCGCGTGCGTAGGCCGAAACTTCGTACTGCGCAAACCCGGCCTCCGCCAATTCCGTCTGCAACGCGTCCTGCATGGCGGCCAGTACATCGTCGTCCGGCAGTTCCGGCGGATGGGCATGAAACAGCGTGTTCGGTTCGAGCGTGAGCTGGTACAGCGAAAGATGTGCCGGGTTGAGCGCCAGCGCTGTGCGCAAATCGGTCAGCGCTTCGTCGGGCGTCTGCCGCGGCAGGCCGAACATGAGATCAAGATTGAAGTTGTCGAAACCGGCGGTGCGTGCCGCCTGCGCGGCCGCGAGTGCCTCATCGCGCCCGTGGATGCGCCCGAGTTTTTTCAGTTGCTCGGGCTGGAAGCTCTGGATGCCGATCGACAGCCGATTCACGCCGGCGGCGCGATAACCGCGGAACCGCTCGGTCTCCACGGTGCCCGGGTTGGCCTCCAGGGTAATTTCCGCCTCCGGCGCCAATACCACCCGTGCGCGCACACCGGCCAGCAGGTGTTCAATCGCCTCGGGTGAAAACAGACTGGGCGTACCGCCACCGAAAAAAATCGAGCGCACCGCTCGACCCCAGACACGTGGCAAATCCTGTTCGAGATCGGCCAGCAGGGCCTCGATATAGGCTTCTTCCGGGATTTCGCCGCGCACGGCATGCGAGTTGAAGTCGCAATACGGACACTTGCGCACGCACCACGGGAAGTGCACATACAGGGAAAGCGGAGGCAGGGCGGCGAATTGGAACATCGCAGATGGGCACGTCGGAACCGGTATTCATCATACCACCGTGCCCGCCGACGACCGCAAGAATCGGGTTGTGGCGGGCGCGGTGCGCTCACTATGATGGTTGCCGGACAGGACGCAATGACGGCTATGGCCACAACCGATTACGCGCGCATCGAAAAAACCATTCGCTACCTCGAGGCGAACTTCCGGGCGCAGCCGTCGCTCGCACAGGTCGCAGCCCAGGCGCACCTGAGTGAATACCACTTCCAGCGCCTGTTCCGGCGCTGGGCCGGCATCAGTCCGAAGCGCTTCCTGCAGGTGCTGACCGCTGACTATGCGCGGCGTCTGCTGCACGAGTCACGCACGCTGCTGGAAGTCAGCGATGCCGCCGGGCTGTCCAGCGGCGGGCGTTTGCACGACCTGTTGGTCAACCTGCATGCCGTGACACCCGGCGAAGTGAAGGCGCAGGGCGCGGAGTTGCTGATCCAATACGGCTTCCACCCGAGCCCGTTTGGCGAATGCCTGATCGCCATCACCGCGCGCGGCATCTGCGCCATCGAGTTCATGTCCACGGGCGGTCGTGGCGCGGCGCTCGCGCGGCTCAAACAGCAGTGGCCGGCGGCCACCTGGCGCCTGCAGCCGCGCGCCACGCAATCAATCGCGGCGCGTTTGTTTGACGTCGCGCGCGCCAGCGGCGATCGTTTCGATCTGTTTGTGCAGGGCAGCAACTTCCAGGCGAAGGTGTGGGAGGCGCTGCTGCGCATACCGTCCGGCTGCGCCGTTTCCTACGAAGTCATCGCCGCGTACATTGCCGCCCCCACGGCGACGCGGGCCGTGGCCAGTGCCATCGCGCGCAATCCGGTTGCTTTTCTGATTCCCTGTCATCGCGTGATCCGCAAGTCCGGTGTGTTCGGCGAATACCGCTGGGGCAGTGCGCGCAAGAAAGCGCTGCTCGGCTGGGAGGCGGCGCAGCATGTCGTCGGGGACGACGACATGATTACTGAGGAGCAGCCTTGAGCGTGTTCGTCCTGGTGCTGGTTCAACATCGTCCCTCGTCCGACGCCCTCAGCGCCAGGCGGGTGGCGCTGGCGTGCTAAGACGTTCGCATCCCCACGCGCTGTTTGCCGATGCAATCCGGCAGGCTCACCAGTGCCACGCCCAGCAGGACCACCAACATCCCGGCCATCTGGGTGCGGTTGAGTGATTCACCCAGCAGCCAGCCACCCAATACCACAGCCACCGCCGGGTTCACGTAGGCATAAGTGCCGAGCGCCGTGGGACTCACCGCGTGCAGCAGCCAGATATAGGCGGCATAGGCGAGGCACGAGCCGAACACAATGAGATAGGCGAGCGCGGTCAGTGCCTCCACGTTCCAGACCCAACGCGCCGCCTCGCCATCCGCAAAGCCGATCATGCCGAGCAGCAGACCGCCGGTGAGCGATTGCATGGCCGCGGCCATCAATGGCGGCGTGGAAGGCTGGCGGCGTTTCATGTAGATCGAACCGGCCGCCCACGACAGTGCAGCCAGCAAAATGGCGAGCTGTGCGCTGAAGTGTGTCAACACGAAACCATCGGCAGGCCACATCAGCACCGCCACGCCGGCGAATCCGGTGAGCAGGCCGGTTAGACGTCGACGCGAAAACAACTCGCCCTGCGGACCGAGCGCGCCGAGACCGGCGAGCCACAGGGCCACGGTCGCGGCGATCAACGCGGCCTGGTTGGACGGCACGCATTGTTCGCCCCACACCACGAGGCCGTTGGCGCCGACCAGCAGGAACACGGCCGCCACCGCAATGGTCTGCCACTCGCGGCGATTGCGCGGCACGTGCTGGCCGGCGAAGCGCGCGTACGCCGCAAGCAGCAGGCCGGCCGCGAAAAAGCGCGCACCCGCGAACAACGCCGGCGGCAGCGCGCCGACCCCGACGCGGATGGCGAGATAGGTTGAACCCCAGATGACATACACCGCGGCGAACGCGACGATGACCTTCAGGCGCCAGGCGCGATCCTGTGGCATAGGCGGTGACAAGTTGTATCAGAAGTGTGAAGCATGGATGCAGCAGATTGTGGCAGATTTGCCCGCCACGCGGTGCACAAGATTCAAATGCGGCAGAAGCCTGCCTGGCCAGTGTGTGCGGCTAGGGCGCGGTAGGGCGCAATCAGCTCCGGCCGTCCCAGGTGGTAGCCCTGACCGTGGTCGACCCCGAGTTCGATCAGTATCTGGAAGGCGTCCTCATTTTCAACGAACTCGGCAATGGTTTCCTTGCCGAGCGCATGCGCGATGTCGTTCATGGCGCGCACCATGGCCTTGTCCACGGCACTGGTGGCGATGTGCTTCACGAAACGGCCATCGATCTTGACGATGTCCACCGGCAGTTCCCTGAGGTAGGCGAAGGACGACATGCCGGAACCGAAGTCATCGAGTGCGGTGCGGCAGCCGAGTGCGCGCAGACGCGCGAGCAGGGCCGCGGCCGCGCTCAGATCGGCGATCGCGGCGGTCTCGGTGATTTCGAAGATCAGTGCCGCCGGGTCCAGCCCGGTGGTGCGCAGCTTGTCCTGGATCAGATCGCAGATCGTGGGTGTGTTGAGCGTTTGCGCAGACAGATTGATGGTGTAGCACAGCTCCGGCAGTGTCGCGCGTTGTTCGGCCAGGGTCTCGATGGCATTGGTGATGACCCAGCGATCGATCTCCGGGGACAGGCCGAAGCGCTCTGCGGTCGGCAAGAAGCCGCCCGGCATGATGAGTCCGCCGTGCTCGTCCAGCATGCGAATCAAGACTTCATAGGTTTTGATCTCGCGGGTGCGGGTGCAGACGATCGGCTGGCAGGCGAGTGCGAAGCGGTTGTGCTCGACGGCCTCGCGGATACGCCGCGACCAACCCATGTCGAGCGACATGGTGGTGACGTCCTTGGCATCCTCCGGTGCGAACACATGCACCTGGTTGCGGCCGCTGCGTTTCGCGATGTGGCATGCAAGATCGGAACGCGACATGGCCTCCGTAGGTGACTGCGCGGAGGGCTCGATCATGGCCACGCCAATCGAGCAACCGATGGAGACCGTCTGGCCCTCATAGCTGAAGTTGAAATCCGCGAGTTGGCGGCGAAACGAGTCGGCCACCATTTCCACCTGCTCGGGCTGGGTGTCGTACAGCAGCACCGTGAATTCGTCGCCGCCGAGCCGTGCCACCAGATCGCTCTTGCGCGCGCGCCGGGTGAGAATGTTTGCCACCTCGATCAGCAGCGTATCTCCGGCGGCGTGCCCGAGGGTATCGTTCACGTACTTGAAATGGTCAAGGTCAATGTACAGCAGCGCGCAATTCGATACCTCGCTGCGGTGTACGCGCTCCACCACGCGCGCCAGCTCGCCATGGAAATAGGTGCGGTTGTACAGGCCGGTGAGGCCATCGTGTTCAGCGAGCTTGCGCAGATTTTCCATCAGCGCTTTGCGCTCGCTGATATTCGACACCATGGCGATGTATTTCTGCCGGTTCTCCAGCCACATGCCGCTGATCTTGACCGCCATCGGAAAGCTGCTGCCATCCTTGTGGCGTCCGACCAGTTCGCCTTCATAGCCGATGAGGCGCTGAATCTCGGCACGCATGAAGTGTTCGAGGTAGTCGTCGCGGACTTCGCGTGCCTCCGGGGAAATGAGCCGGGCGATCGAGGAGCCGATGACCTCGTCCTCGACCCAGCCGAACAGCTTCTCGGCCGACTGATTGAAGCCTTCAATCATCCCTTGCTCGTCGAAGGTGATGATACCTTCCGCGGTGTTGTTGAGGATGGTGTGCAGGCGCTGCTCGCGCGTGTTGAGCTGTTCCAGTGTGAGTTCGAGCTGTTCCAGCATCGCCTTGCGCTCGCTGATGTCGGCGATCATGCCGGTGAACAGGCGGCGGCCATCCACCCACATTTCGCTCACGTTGATTTCGACCGGAAACAACCGGCCATCCTTGCTCACGGCCTCCACCTCGCGCGCCTGGCCGGTAACCCGTTTCTCGCCGGCACCCAGGTGGCGTTGCAGGTAGCCATCGTGTTCGCGGCGATGCGGTTCGAGCATGAGCAGGCTGACATTGTTGCCAAGAACCTCCGCGGCGTTGTACCCGAACAACTGCTCGGCCGCCGGGTTGAAACTCTCGATCAGCCCGCGTTCGTCGATGGTGATAATGGACTCGGCCGCATAGTGCAGCACCGCCTCCAGGCGCGACTGGCGCGAACGCACCTCGCGGCGCATGTGGTCGAAGGCCTGGGTCAGATCCCGGGTTTCAATCAGTCCACCGTCCGGGATCAGCACGCTATGGCTGCCGGCGGCTTCGGCCTTGAGCGCGGTGACCACGCGCGCAATCGGGCGGCGGATCTGGGTCTCGAACATCAGGAACATGAGACCGAACACGACGAGGCCCAGCAGCACCACCAGCCACAGCGATTCGGAGAGATGCGTTGCCACCTGTCCGAGCAGCGCCATGTCTTCGGCCGAGTTGGCGTTGACGGCGCGCTCCAGCGCGCGCACATTCTGCCAGGTGCGCGCCGCGAGCGGCTGGATGTCGTTCTGCAGGATGCGCGTATCGAGGCGCCAGCTCTCCGAGACCCAGATGGTCTGGACATCATGCCAGGCGTGGTACCACTGCTGGTGCAGGGTGCGCATCGACACCAGTGACTCCGTCTGCTGCATTTCGAGTCGGCCGGCCTGTTCCAGGGCAGCCAGTCGGGCGAGATTCCGGAGCAGCCGCTCGTGGAAATCCTCCACCACCGAGGCCTGTGCCTGCATGGCCGTTTCAACGGAGGTGTCAAAAATCCCGAAACGGTTGGCGATGAACAGCCGGAACGCGTCGGTCATGCGTGCCCAGCTGTAGAGGCAGTCGTAGAAAATTTGCAGGACTTCGATCTGGCCGGGCCTAGCGAGCCGGTCGCGTGCCTCATCGAGTGCGAGATTTGCCGCGCTGAGGTAATTGAGACTCGCGGGCTGCATGCGATTCAAGATGGTCGGCATGCCCGGAAAGGTGCGTTGCGAAGCGACCCGGACATCCATGAGCCGCAGGCCGTTCGCGCGCAGCGCGCGCAGGTCGGTGCCCAGCTGCCGGATCTGCTCTGCTTCGCGGGGGTGTTGTCGCACCCAGTCGTAGTGCGTGAGTGTCTCGGTGTCCGCGACGACGTGTTCCAGCAGGGTGTCATAGCGCGCACGCTCTGCGCCGGCGGGCTGGAGCAGGTAGTGCTGGAGGAGCTGTTCCGCTTCCCAGATCTCGTTGCTGAGTTCGTGAGTCATCTCGTAGACACGGTGACGTTCGGCGAGATTCACCGTGTTGTCCTGCGAGACTTCCCGTACCCGGTTGCCGACCAGCGTCGCCAGTATCACGAGGCTGCCGACCAGTATGGCCGCGGCCAGCAGAAAGCGGCCGCGCAGGGTGTCGAGGCCGAGCCGCTGCGTCAGCCGCGACGGCGGCGCCGAGATCGGCGGCGTGGTTTGCTCCCCGGGCAAATGACTCACGAAGTCCCTCAAAGAAATTCCTTAACTTGAGGACGCGCTTGCACAAAACATGCCGCGCCCGGGCGCGGCAGGTATTAGCCCGGCAAGGCCGGCGTTGTCCGCGAATATCGAGAGCGGCGTCGGAGAATTGGCGGAAAATGGCCACCCGGGGCGAGCGGGCGGAGTGAATCAGACGCGCTGACGCAGAGTGTCAAGCAGCCGACGCAGTGCCTGGCCGCGGTGGGAGAGGCTGTTTTTTACCTCGGGCGGCAGTTCGGCAGACGAACAGCCGTGGGTCGGCACAAAGAACACCGGGTCGTAGCCGAAGCCATGGCTGCCGCGCGGACTGCTGAGGATGCGCCCTTCCCAAGTGCCCTGGCAGATGAGCGGGGTGGGGTCGAGGGCATGACGCAGGTAAACGAGTACGCATTGGAAACGCGCGCTGCGCTCTTTCTCCGGCACGCCGTTCAGCATGGCGAGCAGTTTGTCGAGATTCTCGCGGTCGCTCGCGCCTGGTCCGGCGTAGCGCGCCGAGTAAATGCCGGGCGCGCCCTGCAGCGCATCCACTTCCAGACCGGAGTCATCGGCCAGTGCCGGCAGGCGGGTGTGTTGCGCGGCGTTGCGTGCCTTGAGAATGGCATTCTCGACGAACGTGAGTCCGGTTTCGTCGGCATCGGCCACGTTGTACTGCGACTGTGGCACAACCTCAAGTTGCAGGCCGGCGAGCAACTGGTTGAACTCGCGCACCTTGCCGGCGTTGCTGCTGGCCAGGACGATGGTCTTGCTCATGCGTTTCGCATCGAAAGACGAACGAGTGAGTCCGGACGTCTGAACCTTGCTTCGACAAAGACAGGATGCGGCTTCATGTTTCGAGCGCGGCGCGTTGCCGCCGGATCAGTTCGACGACGCCCTTTTGCGCGAGCGCGGTCATGGCCTGCATCTCGGCGACGCTGAAGGTCTCGCCTTCCGCTGTGCCCTGGATCTCGATGAATCCGCCGGTCTCATTCATCACGAAATTCATATCCGTTTCGGCGGTGGAATCTTCGGCATAGTCGAGATCGAGCACCGGCACCCCCTTGACGATGCCAACCGACACCGAGGCGACGAAATGCCGCAGCGGGTCGGTGGTCAGCAGTTTGCGCGCGCGCAGCGCGCCAAGCGCATCGTGCAGCGCGACGCAGGCGCCGGTGATGCTGGCGGTGCGTGTGCCGCCGTCTGCCTGGATGACATCGCAGTCCACGGTGAGGGTACGTTCGCCGAGCCGCTTCAGGTCGATGGCGGCGCGCAGGCTACGGCCGATGAGCCGCTGGATTTCCTGTGTGCGCCCGCCCTGTTTGCCGGCCGCAGCCTCGCGCTGCATGCGATTGCCAGTGGCGCGTGGCAGCATGCCGTACTCGGCCGTCACCCAGCCCTGGCCCTTGCCCTTGAGGAAGTTCGGCACCTTCTCGTCGACGCTCACGTTGCACAGCACGCGTGTGTCGCCGAACTCGACCAGCACCGAGCCTTCGGCGTGCTTCGTGTAGCGGCGGGTAAAGCGGATGGAACGCAGTTCGTCAGGCGCGCGGCCACTGGGACGCATGGGAATTCCTCGGGTTCAGGGCGGTCGTGAGGTGCAACGATACCGGAGTGTGGCAAATAAGTATGGTTATTTTTGTGCAGGCTTGCTTTCCATGAATATGGATATTTTTGTGCAGGCTTGCTTTCCATGAATATGGTTATTTTTGTGCAAGCCTGCATTGCATCATTGGGAAATCGCTCAAGGCTTCTTCTCGAAGTGCGCCAGGAATGCCTCGAGTTCGTCGATGGTGTTTTCCAGAGTCTTGCGCGTGTTGTCCTGGGTATTCTTGGCGCCGCGCCCGCGCAGTTTCTGTTCGGCATTGCGGATGTGTGCGTCTTCAACGAGTGTCTTGTGGTCGGTTTCCGGCATCGTCCGTGGTTGCAGCGGCAGAGTGTTGGTTACATTGTCCTGCCAGCGCAAGCAGATGGCGCTGAGATTGTCGGCGCGCTGTTTCATGCGCTTCTCGGCGGCCAGCAGCATTTCTTCTACTCCTTCATCGAGGGTCGGATAACTCAGAAATCCGAGCAGCTCTTCCGCGGACAATGCCTCCCACAATCCGTCGGTACACAGCAGCAGTGTGTCGTCGCGCCGCAGCGCGGTTTCTTCGCCGAGACTGATGGACGGCGTGCGCGGGCCGCCTACGGCCTTGAGCAGGCGCGCCTTCTCCGGATGACGCTTCATGTCTTCTTCACTCAACAAACCATCCAGGTGCATCTGCTCGGTAACGGTGTGATCGTGCGTACGGCTCAGCAACTGGCCGTTGCGGAAGTGGTAGAGGCGACTGTCGCCGACGTGTGCCCAGTAGGCGTAACCGTTCTGCACCAGGCATAGTACGCAGGTGGTGCGCGGCGAAATCGGCGGCACCTGCGTCTGACCGCGCGCGTAAATCGCCTTGTGCGCCTGCATGATGGTGAGTGCGAGAAACGCCGAGGGCTTGGTGATCACCGGCTGGCGCACCGACTCGAACGCATGCAACGCGGTCTGCGTTAGGATCTCGGCAGCGAGGGCACCGCCTTCGTGACCGCCGAGGCCGTCGGCCAGCACCATGAGCACGGCGTTGTCGCGCTCCGTGCACACGACGCGGTCCTGATTGGTGGCGCGACCCCCGGCCAGACTGTGGTAGGCAAGTTGGTATTTCATGTCAGCCGTTCCATGGCAGGCGCACACCGATGCGCGCCAGCAGGCTGTCAGCGGCCGGCGCTGGATCGTTGACGCTCAGCGGATTCATGAAGTCGAGCAGCGCCTGCACGCTTTGTGGCCGGTCGAGTTGATGGAATTGCAGACACCAGTCGATCGCCTCCAGCAGTTGCGGTGAGTAGTGGCGGGCGTACTGGCGCACGGCCGGTTTGTAAGTGTCCTTCACGCGTCGTTCGGTGGCGGGCGGTGGCGGCCGGCCGCTGATGCACGACCACATGGACGCGCCGATCGCGTAGGCATCGGTCCACGGGCCCACGTGTCCGGCGAGGTGTTGCTCGATGGGCGCGAAGCCGAGGGTGAGGGTGTACGGGCCGACCGGGCGGTTGCCGACCACGGCGATGCGCGCCGCGCCGAAATCGAGCAGCAGCGGGTTGCCGCCTGGGCGCAAAAAAATGTTCGCCGGCTTGATGTCGAGGTGCAATAGGTTGTTCTGGTGCACGTCACGCAGGCCGAGCAGCAGCGGCGGAAAGATGGCGCGCAGCACGTTTTCGCTCAGGCGCCCGGACTTGCGCTTGATGTACCAGCGCAGGTCGCGGCCATGCTCGTAGCGCATCACCATGTAAACGGTGTTGTTGGCGCGGAAGAAGTTCACAACGCGCACGATGTTCGGATGGTTGATGCGGGCGAGCGCCGCGGCTTCGTCGAAGAAGCGCTTGATGCCCTGGCGGAAGGCGGTGGCCGTGTCGTCAGACAGTGGCTCGACACGCGAGTCGTCGACGCGCTGTGCCTGGTTGCTCGGCAGATATTCCTTGATCGCCACCGGGTCGTCGGTTTTTTCGTCGGTCGCGAGATAGACAAAGGAAAACCCGCCGCCACCGATCGGTTTCTCGATGCGGTAGTGGGTGAGCAGGTAGCCCTTGGGCAGGGTATTTTTCTGACGCTTGAACTTCATGCAGTACCTTATGCGCCGTTCCCACATTCGCGGGAAACCGGTCTCCGATCTCCTCCTCGCCGCCGGTTCATCCGTAATAATAGGACAAGATCCCCCGGCTGTGTGCATACCGGCGTTTTTCATTCCGGCCGGATCAGTTTACCATCAATGGAATCTGGCAATTCGGGACCATCCATGACCGCAAGCATGACCGCATTCGCGCGGCGCGAAACCGCCACCCCCTGGGGCGGCCTGACGTGGGAGCTGCGCGCCGTCAATCACCGCTATCTGGAACTCAGCCTCAAGCTGCCGGACGAGCTGCGCGCCATCGAGCCGGCGGTGCGCGAGCAGCTCGGCAAGCGCCTCGGACGCGGCAAGGTGGATTGCCACCTGCGGCTGGCCGCGCGCGAGGGTGCGGACGTGATGCTGGATGAAGCCATGGTGGCGCGCCTGGTGGCGCTCGCGCAAAAAACCCAGGAACTCGCATCCGTCGCCGGTGGGTCGGTGACGCCGTGGCGCATGGTGGATTTGCTGCGCTGGCCGGGGGTGTTCAAGTCCACGGCCGTGGACGCCGAGGCGTTGCACAAGGCGGCGTTGGCGCTGCTGGCCGAAGCCCTGGGTGAACTCGATGCCACACGTACACGCGAGGGTGCACAGCTCGCCGCCATTCTGCGCCAGCGCCTCGATGGCATGGAGGAGATTGCGGCGCGGGTGCGCGCGCTGCTGCCCGAGGTCCGGCAGAATTTTCGCGAGCGCCTGCTCGCGCGCCTGCAAGACGTGCGCGCGGAGCTCGATCCGGCCCGTGTCGAGCAGGAGCTGTTGCTGTTCGCGCAGAAGACCGACGTGGACGAGGAGCTCGATCGTCTGGTGATGCACCTGAATGAAGTGCGGCGCGTGCTCGACGACAAGGGCCAGATCGGCCGGCGCCTCGATTTTCTCATGCAGGAACTCAACCGCGAGGCCAACACCCTCGGCTCCAAGGCCGCGGATGTGCGCGTCACCAACGCCGCCGTCGACCTCAAGGTACTGATCGAGCAGATGCGCGAACAGGTACAGAACATCGAATAGAACCGGCCGGCGAGCAATGCAGCCGACCGGAGGGGCGCTCAGGTCTTGTCTTTCATGTTCATGGCCAGACGGGCCAGCCAGCGTTTCACGCTCTCGGACGTTTGGCTGTATTCATGGTCCAGCAGGTGCCGGGCCGCATTGAGATCGCCGGCGTCACAAAGCCGGATCACCTGGGCGGCCAAGGCATGGAAGGTCGCGTGTGACGTTCTCACCTGTATGTATTCCGGTAGATCGCTGTAGCGGTTGCCTTCGCCATAGATCCATTTGCCGAGCACACACTGGTTATCCTGGCTGACCGTGGCCGGATCGAGGTTCTCAGACCGGTCGCTGCCGATATATTTCAAGAGGCGCTGTTTCCACGCGATATGCGCCATGATGACGTCGGTGAAATTCATGGTCTATACCCCACCCGGTATCGGTCGCTGAATATGCTCTAAGCATAGGTCGGTATTCGAGTAGCGCCAGTCGGCGGAAACGGCGTGCAGCGTACGGTGGCGCGGAGCCTGATCCCGGATCACGCCGTGTCGCGACCGGCAAGTGGTTGAGACCTCTCGATACGCTCCGAGCCTGTGACAGGGGCGGCCGCTAAGTGCCGGGATTCCGACGGATACCGGCTTCGGAGAACAAGGTGGCCGGCGCGCGCCTATCTTTTGTCGCTGTTACGTCGCCAGAGGCGCAGCCTGTCCCGTGAACACCGGACCGTGGCCAGTCACGTCAGGGCATGGTATAGAATGCGGCTTCGATGACTACGACCGGCAAACTATTCATCTTCTCCGCCGCCTCCGGCACCGGCAAGACCTCGCTCGCCAAGGCGCTGGTCGAATGTACACCGGATGTCGCCTTCTCCGTGTCGCACACCACACGCGCGCCGCGTCCGGACGAACAGCATGGTGTGCACTATTACTACGTCACGCGCGAGGAATTCGATCGCATGGTTGCCAACGGCGAGTTCGTGGAGCATGCCACGGTGTTCGGCAATTCCTATGGCACCTCGAAGCAGGCGATTGAAGACCAGATCGAGTCCGGCAAGAGTGTGATTCTGGATATCGACTGGCAGGGCGCGCGCGCGATCAAAAAATGGCGGCCCGAGGCCGTGAGCATTTTTATCCTCCCGCCGTCGCGCGCGGCGTTGCGCGAGCGTCTGACGAACCGCCAGCAGGATTCACAGGAAGTCATTGACCGCCGGATGCGCGCGGCAGTCGCGGAGATGAGCCACTACAGCGAGTTCGACCATCTGGTGGTGAACGACGATTTCGAGGCCGCGCTCGCCGACCTGAAGGCGATCCTGCACGGCGAGCCGCAGCGGGTGCGACCGGTGCGGATTGATCTCAAAGCCCTGTTGGCAGATTCTTAGCCAAGAAAAACAGATAGTTACAAGTATCCCCGAGGTGGTGGTCGGCGCCGCCGTGTCGGCCCGCGTACGGCCGGCAGGCACAGCCACGCCGAGTCTGTTACAATTTTCAGACCAATATACTGATTTCTCGCTGTTTTTAGCTATCCCAGCTGCACTTCGCGCGGCTGGTCATTTATTTATAGAGGACGCCATGGCCCGTGTTACTGTTGAAGATTGTCTGGAGAATGTCGACAACCGCTTCCAGCTTGTGCTGGTCGCCACCAAGCGTGCCCGGCAACTGGCGCTCGGCGCTGAGCCGACTGTGGCGCGTGCCAATGACAAGACCACGGTGATCGCCCTGCGCGAGATCGCCGAGGGGTTCGTGACCAGCGCCATTCTGGACGAAACTTCGCCCGCGATCGGGGAAGAGATGGATGACGACACAACCAACCCACTCGGAACGGTCGGCGACGCTGCCGCCACCCCGGAAAGCGGCCCCATCGCCTGAACCCGCGGCGTCTCCGGACGCCCGCTTCCACATCGGCGACCTGTGCACGCTGCTCGAGTCGTATCTGAGCGCGTCGGAGGTTGCCGAGGTTTACCGCGCCTACCTGTTCAGCGCCGAGGCGCACGAGGGCCAGCACCGGCGCAGCGGTGAGCCGTACATCTTTCACCCGATCGAGGTCGCGCACATCCTCGCGCACATGCACCTCGACAGCAAAAGCATCAGCGCTGCCATTCTGCACGACGTCATCGAGGACACGCGCCACGGCAAGGACAGCATCGCCGAGCTGTTCGGCAAAGACGTGGCCGAGCTCGTGGACGGCGTCAGCAAGATCGACAAGATCGAGTTCCGCACCGAAGAAGAAGAGCAGGCGGAGAACTTCCGCAAAATGCTGCTCGCGATGTCGCAGGATATCCGCGTTATTCTCATCAAGCTTGCCGACCGCCTGCACAACATGCGCACGCTCGCCTCGCTCAAGCCGGAGCGGCGCCGCGCGATCGCGCGCGAGACGCTTGAGATCTACGCGCCCATCGCCAACCGCCTCGGCATGCGCCAGTGGGCGCACGAGCTCGAGGACCAGGCGTTCAGCCATCTCTACCCGCTGCGCTACCGGGTGCTGGCCGAGGCCATGCGCAAGCGCCAGGGCAACCGCAAGGCGATCGTGGAGAAGGTGCGCGCCGCCATTCAGGCGCAGCTCGCCAAGGATAATCTCCCGGCCGAGGTGAGCGGGCGCGAAAAGAGCCTGTACGGCATCTACAGAAAGATGCACGACAAATTCCTGCCGTTCGAGCAGGTGTATGATGTTTACGCGTTCCGCATTGTCACCGACCGGGTCGACACCTGCTACCGCATCCTCGGCGTGGTGCACAATCTGTACAAGCCGATTCCCGGGCGCTTCAAGGACTACATCGCCATCCCCAAGGCGAACGGCTATCAGTCGCTGCACACCGTGGTGTTCGGGCCGTTCGGCCTGTCGATCGAGGTGCAGATTCGTACACGTGAAATGCACCGCGTGGCCGAGGCCGGCGTGGCGGCGCACTGGCTGTATAAGAGCAGCGAGCCGGTCAACACCGATGCCGGTCAGCAGCACGCGCTCACCTGGCTGCATGACTTGCTCGAAATCCAGAGCGAGGCCGGCAATGCCAACGAGTTTCTCGATCACCTCAAGGTTGATCTGTTTCCGGACGAGGTTTATGTGTTCACGCCGAACGGCGATATCCGCAAGTTGCCGCGTGGAGCCACCGTGATCGACTTCGCCTACGACGTGCACACCGACATCGGCAATCACTGTGTCGGCGCCAAGGTGAGCCATGTGCTCGTGCCGCTGCGCACGGTGCTGCGCAATGGCGATCACGTCGAGGTTCTGACATCCAAGTGGGGCCGGCCGAGCCCGTCGTGGTTGGATTACGTGGTGACGAGCAAGGCGCGCGCCCATATCCGTCAGTTCCTCAAGAATCTGCAACGCGACGAGTCGGTGAGCCTGGGTGCGCGGCTGCTGGAGAAGTCGTTGGCCGACGTTCAGGTGAAGCTGGGGGCGGTGAGCGAGAAACAGAAGAGCGAAATTATCAAGAACCTCAAGCTCAAGAGCTGGGACGACCTGCTGGCTGACATTGGTCTTGGTAACCGCCTGGCGCCGGTGGTGGCGCTGCAGCTGCAGCCGGTGGTGGTGGCCGGAACTGGTGCGGTGGTCAAGGAAGCAGCGGCCGAGCTCGCGATCCGCGGTACGGAAGGGGTGGTCGTCACCTATGCGCGCTGTTGCCGGCCAATCCCGGGCGATCCGATTCTCGGATTCCTGTCGGCCGGGCGCGGCATCACGGTGCATACCCCCGACTGTCCAAATGTTGCCAAGTTCCGCAAGCACCCGGAGCAGTGGATCGATGTGCATTGGGAAGAGCAAATCGCCGGTGTGTTCCCGGTGAATGTGCGCGTCGAGGTCAAGAACCAGCGCGGTGTGCTCGCCCAGGTGGCGGCGGTGATCGCCGAACTCGATGCCAACATCGACACCGTCAATGTCGAAGAACGCGACGGCCTCAACTCGGCCATCGACTTCATTGTCGAGGTGCGTGATCGCGTGCATCTTGCTTCCATCCTGCGCCGGCTGCGCGCGCTCGAACCGGTGATTCGCATTAATCGCATGAAAGGTTAGTTTCCATACTTAAAGAATCAGACGGGCATTGCATGAAGAAGCAGATCATTTCTACCAACGGTGCACCCAAGGCCATCGGCACCTATTCGCAAGCGGTAAAAGTTGGAAACACCGCCTATTTGTCCGGCCAGATTCCGCTCGACCCGGCAAGCGGTGAGATGGTGGCCGGCGATATACGCGCCCAGATTATACGTGTGTTCGACAATCTCGCAGCTGTCGCCAAGGCGGCAGGTGGCAGTCTGCAGGATGTGGTAAAGCTCAACGTGTTCCTCATCGACCTCAAGAACTTCCCGCAGGTCAATGAGATCATGGCGCAGCACTTCAAGGAGCCGTATCCGGCACGGGCCGCGGTCGGCGTTGCGGCGCTGCCGCGCGGCGCGCAGGTGGAGATGGACGCCGTCATGCTGCTCGGTCCGGTGCGCGCGAAGAAAACGGTAAAAAAGAAATCGCAGAAAAAGGCGAAGCGCGGTCGCCGATGAATACAGATCAAAAGGCCAAGACCGAATGAGTATGGTTCTGCATTGATCTGTGCCTGCGTTGAATGATATGGACGTTGCGTCGCTGCCGATCACGACCCTCAAGGGCGTCGGACCGAAGCTCAAGGACAAGCTCGAAGAGCGTCTCGGCTGGCGCACGGTGCAGGATGCGCTGTTCCATCTGCCGTTCCGCTACCAGGATCGCACGCGCCTCACACCGCTCGGCAGTCTGCGGCCGGGACAGGAGGCGCTAGTCAGCGCCAAGGTCGAGCTGGCCGATATCGTGTTCCGCGGCCGACGCAGCCTGCTGTGTCGGGTGAGCGATGGCACCGGGCAGCTTACGCTGCGTTTCTTCCACTTCTCGGGCGCGCAGCAACAGAACCTGGAACGCGGCAGGTCCTTGCGCATCTTCGGCGAAGTGCGTCTCGGCACGGCCGGCCTGGAGATGATCCATCCTGAATATGAAGTGCTGGGCGCGGACGCCACGCCGCAGGCGGAATTCAGTCTCACGCCGTTCTACCCGACCACCGAGGGTGTGCACCAACTCAGCGTGCGCAAACTCGTCACACAGGCGCTCGACCGCTATCTCGCGCAGCTTCCCGAATGGCTGCCGGAGGAGTTGCTCGCCGAACTGAAGCTGCCCACCTTGCAGGAGGCGCTGCTGATTGTGCACCGCCCGCCGCCCAAGGCGGACGTTGCCGAACTGGAACAGGGCCGGCATCCGGCGCAACGCCGGCTCGTGTTCGAGGAGTTGCTCGCCCATCACTTGAGTCTCAAGCACCTGCGTGCACGTCTGCAAGAGCAGCTGGCGCCAGAGCTACTGGGCAGCGGGAAATTGGCGCAGGCGCTACTCAGCGCGCTGCCATTCGCGCTCACGGCGGCTCAGCAAAAGGTGCTGGAGGAAATCCGCACTGATCTTGCGCGTCACCACCCGATGCAACGTCTGGTGCAGGGTGATGTCGGTTCGGGCAAGACCATCGTGGCGGCGCTCGCGGCGCTCACGGCCGTGGAAGACGGCTATCAGGTGGCGATCATGGCGCCGACCGAATTGCTTGCCGAGCAGCACTGGCGCAATTTCAATCACTGGCTGTTGCCGCTCGGTATTGAGGTGGCGTGGCTCTCCGGCAAGCTCAGCGCGCGCAACCGGCGCAGCATGCTGGAACTGATCACCTCCGGCCGCGCGCCGGTGGCGGTTGGCACGCACGCGCTTTTTCAGAATGACGTCGAATTCGCAAAACTTGGTCTGGTCGTGGTCGATGAGCAACACCGCTTCGGTGTGCATCAGCGCCTGCTGCTGCGCGAGAAGGGCCGGCAGAACGGACGCGTGCCGCATCAGCTCATCATGACCGCCACACCAATTCCGCGCACGCTCGCGCAGGCGTTCTATGCCGATCTCGATGTATCAGTGATCGACGAACTGCCGCCCGGGCGCAAGCCGGTCGAGACGGTGGTGTTGCCGGACACGCGCCGAGCCGAGGTGGTGGCGCGCGTGCACGCCGCCTGTCGCGACGGCCGCCAGACCTACTGGGTGTGCCCGCTCATTGAAGAGTCGGACCTGTTGCAGGCCGAGGCCGCCACCGAAACCACCGCAGCGCTGACGGCCGCCTTGCCGGCGCTGCGCGTGGCGCTGGTGCACGGGCGCATGAAGCCGGCGGAGAAGGAAGCGGTGATGCGCGCCTTCCAGGAAGGCAAAACCCAACTGCTGGTCGCGACCACGGTGATCGAAGTCGGCGTCGACGTGCCGAATGCCTCGCTCATGATCATCGAGAATGCCGAACGTTTAGGACTGTCGCAGTTGCATCAATTGCGCGGCCGGGTCGGGCGTGGTGCGGCGCAGAGTTCCTGCGTGCTCCTGTATCACGCGCCGCTGTCGGAAAACGCACGCGCGCGCCTCAGCATCCTGCGCGAGACCCACGACGGTTTCGAGATTTCGCGTCGCGACTTGGAAATGCGCGGCCCCGGTGAGGTACTCGGCACGCGCCAGACCGGTGAGCAGGCGTTCCACATCGCCGACCTGGTACGCGACCAGGCCATGCTGCCAAAGATCGAGTATGCCGCGCGCCTGTTGCAGGAAAAGTATCCGCATCACATTGCACCACTTATCCGCCGCTGGCTCGGGCTGCGTGAGCACTACGGTGAGGTGTGAGCGGGAATGGTGCGGCCGCTCTCGCGTTATTTATATAGATTAGAAGAATGAGCGCAGCGAGTACGGCTTCCGTATCGCGCTTCGCGGCACTTGTGCATCCCTGCACGTCGCCGGCGCACCCTACGTTTACTTTCAATTGGAGAATATATTTATTCCCTCTCCCCGCTTGCGGGGAGAGGGTTAGGGAGACGGGCTTGGCGGGCATAATGAGCTGAAACTAGAGCCACGATTTTGCTCAGTGCCCACCCTCTCCCCATCCCTCTCCCGCCCTACGGGAGAGGGATATTTGTACGGTTGATGGCGAATTGGAATAAAGGCCAACAGGCCTGTGTTATGCTGCCCGCCCTTTTTTTCGGGGTCGTCATCATGATGTCCATCGAACAATTCGAGGAGTGGTCGCTGGTCATCGGTGTCGGCGGCCTGGTGCTGTTCATGGTGTTCATTGTCTGGAGTCTCGGGCGCGAGTCCAAGGCCGGTAAGTTCGGCATGTTCGTGTTGTTTCTCGCGCTTGCGCTCGGGCTGCTCGGCTTTGTCATCAAGCTGGTGCTGGTGGAATTGCTGCAACCCTAGGTCACGCCGCCTTGGCCCGCGGAGAACGCTCGGCGGAAGAATTGCTCCTGCGTTTTCGCCGATCGGAAACGTAATAGGCGGGACGTCAGGGACACGTGTCCGAGGGCCGCGCGCCGAAACGGAAGCCCTATTCGCTTCGCTCGTTCGTCCTGCCATAAGATCAGGCGCGCTTGCGGATTCCGCACTTCCGCCATCCATGGCGGTCGCGCATAATGCCCCCATGAGCGCCCAACCCATGCAGCGCCCCGGCCACTCTCCCGAAGTGATCCGATTGCACAGCACCTTTCTCCGCGCCGAGCCGGTGTGGCGCGTGGCCTCGCGGCTGCATTGTCGCGACATTCCCGAGCCGGTGTTGCGCTGGCTGCTGGATCCGGCCTCGCTCACGCGCCGGGTGCAGGCGGTTTGCCGCGGGCGGTTTCGGGTCGAAGTCCTGAAGCAGGGTTATGCGCGTCCGCAGCGCAATGAGGCACAGCGGCTCGGCATGCGTGTCGGCAGCAGTGCGTTGGTGCGCGAAGTGAATTTGTTGTGTGACGAGCAACCGTGGATCTACGCGCGCACCGTGATTCCGCGCACCACACTCACCGGTCCGCGCCGCCATCTCGCGCGCCTTAGAAGCCGGCCGCTCGGCGCGGTGCTGTTCGCCGATCCGACCATGGCGCGCGGCCCGGTCGAGGTCACGCGCCTCGCGCCCGGCGACCGGCTGTACCCCAACCTGCCCGGTCTGCGCGACGAGCTGCGCCCGGCGATTTGGGGCCGGCGCTCGGTGTTCACGCTGGCCGGTTTCCCGCTTTTGGTGAGCGAGATTTTTCTGCCCGGCATTCCCACATGTCCCTGAGCTCGCCGGCCGTGCGTACACACCTCAAGGAATACGTCTTGCTGTTGCGGCTGCACCGGCCGATCGGCACGCTACTGTTGCTGTGGCCGGTGTTGTGGGCGCTGTGGATCGCCGCGGATGGCCGGCCGTCCTGGCATGTTTTCGCGGTGTTTGTCGTTGGCACGGTATTGATGCGTTCGGCTGGCTGTGCGATCAACGACTACGCCGACCGCGACTTCGATCCGCAGGTCGAGCGTACACGCGACCGGCCGCTGGCCGCCGGGCGCGTCAGTGCACGCGAAGCGCTGGTATTGTTCGTGCTGCTGGCACTTACGGCGTTTGCGCTGGTGCTCACCCTGAACCGCCTCACCATCATGCTGTCGTTCGCGGGCGCGACGCTCGCCGCGAGTTATCCCTTCATGAAGCGCTACACCCATCTGCCGCAGTTCTATCTGGGCGCGGCCTTTGGCTGGGGCATTCCCATGGCATTCGCGGCCCAGACCGGCAGCGTGCCGGCGCTTGCGTGGTGGCTCTTCGCCGCCAACATCTGCTGGGCCGTGGCCTACGACACCGCCTACGCCATGGTCGATCGCGACGACGACCTAAAGATTGGCGTGAAGTCCACGGCGATCTTGTTCGGTCATGCCGACCGCGCCATGATTGCCCTGTTTCACCTTATCACTCTCGGCCTGCTGGCAGTGATCGGGTCGCAACAGGGATTGGGGACCGCTTATTATATGGGTCTTGCGGTGGCCGGGCTGCTGGCGGGCTACCAGCAATGGCTGATCCGCGAACGCACGCGTGACGGCTGCTTTCGTGCGTTCCTTAACAATAATTGGTTCGGCGCCGTGATCTTCGCCGGCCTGGCACTGGATTACCTGCTGAGGACACTGATATGAAACTCTATGGTTCGCTCACTTCACCCTACGTGCGCAAGGTGCGCATGGTGTTTATGGAAAAAGGTTTGACCCATGACCTGGTTGTGGAAGGTCCGGCCGACGCCGCCGGCAACGTGGTGCGTCTCAATCCGCTGCGCGCCATCCCGGTGCTGGAACGTGACGACGGCGAGGTGTTCTTCGATTCGGTGATGATCTGCGAGTACATCGACAGCCTGAACGACAAGCCGCGTTTGTATCCGGCGAGCGGCGAAGCGCGCTGGCAGGCGTTGCGCTGGCACGCTCTCGGTCAGGGCATGATGGAAGCGACCGTGGCGCGCTTTGTCGAGCTGCGCAAGCCGGCCGAGAAGCAGGATGCGGCGCCGGTGGCCAAACACACGGCGCGCATTGCGGCCGCGCTCGCATTTGCCGCCGAGCGGATACCGGCCAGCAGCTTCATTTCCGGCAGCAGCATCGGCATCGCCGACATCGCGCTGGCGGCGGCCCTCGGCTATATCGATTTACGCTATGCGCACGACTGGCGTGGCCAGCATCCGCAACTCGCGAACTGGTTTGCTTCGATCAGCCAGCGCCCGTCGTTTGTGCAAACGCTGGCGCCGGAACTGAAAAAGTAAGCGGCAATATCAATAATATGATTATTTTTGTGCAGGCCTGCTTTCCGTAATATGAATATGGCTAATTTTGTTCAGGCATGTATCCTTAGATGAAATACGCCGATCTCCGCGATTTCCTGGCGCAACTCGAAGCGCGCGGCGAGCTCAAGCGCATCGCGCACGCGATAGATCCGCATCTCGAGATGACCGAGATCTGCGATCGCACCCTGCGCGCCAAGGGTCCGGCGCTGTTGTTCGAGAACCCAAAGGGCCACAGCATCCCGGTGCTCGGCAACTTGTTCGGTACGCCGCAACGCGTCGCGCTCGGCATGGGCGCGGAATCGGTCGAGGCACTGCGCGACATTGGCCGGTTGCTGGCGTTTCTGAAAGAGCCCGAACCGCCGAAAGGCTTCAAGGATCTGTGGGAGAAGCTGCCCACCTTCAAGCAGGTGCTCAACATGCCCACCAAGGTGGTGAAGCACGCGCCCTGTCAGGAAGTCGTGATCGAAGCCGACGATGTCGACCTGGCGAAGTACCCGATCCAAACCTGCTGGCCGGGCGACGCCGGGCCGCTCATCACCTGGGGCCTGACGGTCACGCGTGGCCCGTATAAGGAACGCCAGAACCTCGGCATTTATCGCCAGCAGGTGATAAGCCGCAACAAGGTGATCATGCGCTGGCTGGCACACCGTGGCGGCGCGCTCGATTTTCGCGACTGGCAGGAAAAACATCCGGGCGAGAACTTCCCGGTGGCAGTGGCACTGGGCGCCGACCCGGCGACCATCTTGGGCGCGGTCACGCCGGTGCCGGACGCACTCTCCGAATACGGTTTCGCCGGCCTGCTGCGCGGCGCCAAGACCGAGGTGGTGAAGTGTCTGACGAGCGATCTGCAAGTGCCGGCCAGTGCCGAGATCATTCTCGAAGGCCACATCGTCCCGGGCGAGATGGCGGATGAAGGCCCGTTCGGTGACCACACTGGTTACTACAATGAAGTCGAGCGCTTTCCGGTCTTCACCATCACGCGCATCACCCAACGCCAGAATCCGATCTACCACAGCACCTACACCGGCCGGCCGCCGGATGAACCGGCGGTGCTGGGTGTGGCGCTGAACGAAGTGTTCGTGCCGCTGCTGCAGAAGCAATTCCCGGAGATCACCGACTTCTATCTGCCGCCCGAGGGTTGTTCGTACCGCGTGGCGTGCGTGAGCATGAAGAAGCAATACCCGGGGCACGCCAAGCGCGTGATGTTCGGCGTGTGGAGCTTTCTGCGCCAATTCATGTACACCAAGTTTGTGATCGTGACCGACGATGACATCAACGTGCGCGACTGGCAGGATGTGATCTGGGCGATCAGCACGCGCATGGACCCGGCGCGCGACTGCACCATCATCGAGAACACGCCGATCGATTACCTCGACTTCGCCAGCCCGGTGTCGGGACTCGGTTCCAAGATCGGCTTCGACGCCACCAATAAATGGCCGGGTGAGACCCGGCGTGAATGGGGTCGGCCGATCGCGATGTCGCCCGAGGTCAAGACGCGCATCGACGCGCTGTGGGACGTGCTCGGTATTGGCAGGCCCTGAGTGAAGTCGCCATTCCTTCACCACGGGATTGCGGTAAGATGAGCCGCTAACGACGCCGGGAACCGAAACAGAATGCCGCGCCGCATCCGCATCATCGTCATCGTGCTGGTCGTGCTGCTGGCTGCCGGATTCGGGCTGCGCGCGTGGTTGCTGCACCAGCCGTTTCGTTACGCCGGGACCATCGAAGCCACCGAAGTCGATATCTCCGCGCGTGTGGCTTCGCAGATCGACCAGGTGCTGGTGCGTGAAGGTGATACGGTGCAGCGCGACCAGCTGCTGGTCACGCTGAGCTGCGAAGACATCAAGGTCAGCGCCGTTCAGGCCGAGCGTGATTTCAAACGTGCCCAGCAGCTGCGCAAGGACGGTTTCATCCGCGAGGATGCCTTCGATCAGTTTAAGACTGCGGTCGAGCAGGCGCGGCTCAAGCTCGACTGGTGCACGATTCGCGCGCCGCTCGCTGCCACGGTGCTCACCCGCTATCGCGAGCCGGGCGAGCAGGTGAGCCCGGGTGTGAAACTCCTGACGCTCGGCGATCTGCGCACGCCGTGGGCGTACGTGTACGTCGAGCAGCCGCTGCTGGTGAAATTGCACACCGGCACGGCGGTCACCGGTTATCTGCCCGAGCTCGGCGGGCGTACGCTGCCGGGCAAGATCATCAAGCTCAGCGACGCGGCCGAATTCACGCCCAAGAACGTTCAGACCCGCGAAGAGCGCACCCGGCTGGTGTACGGCGTCAAGATCGAGTTCACCAATCCCGATGGCCTGCTCAAGCCTGGCATGCCCATCGAGGTGGATCTCGGCGTGCAGTGAGCGCACTGGACCCGATCATGAACGACAGCGCGATCGGGATCGAGGTCAGGAACCTGCGCAAGCGTCTGCGCCAGAACCAGGCGCTCGATGGTGTGTCGCTGCAGTTCAGCGCCGGCATGATGCACGGCGTGATCGGCCCGGAAGGTGCCGGCAAGACCACGTTGCTGCGGCTGCTGGCCGACCTGTTGCATCCGGATGCCGGTGAAATCGTGTTTCGCGCCGGCGGTGAGCCGCTGAGTTTCGAGACGGTACGCGCCGGCCTCGCCTACATGCCGCAGCAGCAGAGTCTTTATCCCGATCTCAGCGTCGGCGAGCATTTGGATTTCTTCCGAGATCTCTATCAGTTGCCAACCACGACCTATGCGCCGCGCCGCGCGGAGTTGCTCGAGATCACGCGCCTGAAGGATTTCGTCGACCGGCCAGCCGGACAGTTGTCGGGCGGCATGTACAAGAAGCTCGGCCTCATGTGCGCGTTGCTGCGCTCGCCGCGGGTGCTGCTGCTGGACGAACCGACCAACGGCGTCGATCCGATCAGCCGCCGCGAATTCTGGGATCTGCTGTACCGCCTGGTGGGGCAGGGCATCCTGGTAATCCTCACCACCGCCTACATGGACGAGGCCGAGCGCTGCGCCGATGCCCATGTGCTGCATCGCGGCCGGGTGCTGGCGAGCGGCGATCCGCAGCAATTGCTGGCCGACGCCGGCGTCGACACGTTCGAGGCGCTGTTCCTCGCCATGGCGCAGGAGCCGGCCGTTGATTGAGGTCCAACACCTGAGCGTGCGCTTCGGTGATTTCACCGCGGTGCGCGATGTCTCGTTTTCGGTCGCCGCCGGCGAGGTGTTCGGCTTTCTCGGTGCCAACGGCGCCGGCAAGACCACCACCATCCGCGTGCTGTGCGGGCTGCTGCCGCCGAGCGCCGGGCATGTGGCGATCGACGGCTACGGCTACGAGCAGGGCGTCGATCGCATCAAGGCCAAGGTCGGCTACATGTCGCAGAAGTTTACGCTGTACGACGACCTCACGGTCGAGGAGAACCTGGACTTCGTCGCCAGCCTGCGCAAGCTGCCGCGCGAGCACTATCGCGCGCGGCGCAGTGAATTGCTCGAGTTCATCGCCTTTCACCGGCCACTCAACACCATGGTGCGTGATCTGCCGGGCGGTATCAAACAACAGGTGTCACTGGCCGCCGCCGTGCTGCACGATCCGGAGATCGTGTTTCTCGACGAGCCGACCGCCGGCGTGACCCCGGCGGCACGCCAGCGTTTCTGGGCGCTGATCCGCCAGCTGGCCGACGCCGGCAAGACGGTGTTCGTCACCACCCACTACATGGACGAGGCCGAGCAGTGCGGGCGTATTGCGCTGATGCGTAGTGGCGAGATTATCGCGCTCGACAGCCCGGCGGCGCTCAAGTTGGCGACCTTTCCGCACGGTGTGTATGAGCTGACGCCGCGCGCGGCGCTGCGCGGCGAACTCGTCACGCGCCTGCAACAGCCGCAAGCGGGATTCGCCATTCAGCCGTACGGTCGCCGTTACCACGCGCTGGTGCGCGATCCAGCCGCCTGGCGCGCCGCGCAGACCTGGATCGACGCCGACTTCACGGTACGTGCCGTGAGTCCGTCGCTCGAGGATGTGTTTATTGAACGGGTCGAGGGTCAGGGACGATGAGTCGCCCAGTCTCTACCGCGAGCGATGCGCGTTTCAGTCTGCGGCGGGTCGAGGCCGTGACCCGCAAAGAGATCTGGCACATCTGGCGCGATCCGTTCACGCTCGGCATGGCGCTGGTGTTGCCGATGATCCTGGTGGTGATCTTCGGCATCGCCATCGATTTCGATGTGCACAACGCGCCGCTCGCGGTGCAAGATCACTCGCAGAGCGCGGCATCGCGCGAATTCATCCGCATTTTTGCCAACAGCGGCACGTTCCGCGTCGCGCCCGCCACCACCGACGGGCCGCTCGAAAGCCTGCTGCGCGACGAGCGCGCCAAGGCGGTGCTGGCGATCCCGCCGCAGTTCGCCCGCGACCTGGTGATCGCGCCGCGTGTCGATGCGCAGTTCCTGCTCGACGGCGCCGACAACACCACGGCCGGCTCGATACTGACCGCGCTCACCGGTGTACAGGAGGCCGCCAACCTCCGGCTGGTGCCGGGCTGGACGCCCCCGCCGGCCACGCTCGCGATCCGGCTGTTGTTCAATCCCGAACTCAAGACACCGTGGTTCATCGTGCCGGGGCTGGCGGTGGTGGTGGTCGCGATCGTGTCGATCCTGCTGACTGCACTGACCGTGGCGCGCGAATGGGAGAATGGCTCGATGGAGCTGCTGCTGTCGACGCCGGTGCGGCCGATCGAGCTGATCATCGGCAAGCTCGCACCGTACACCATCATCGGCCTGCTGGCCGTGCTGTTCATTTACATCGTCGCGCGGCTTGGCTTTGGCGTGCCGTTTCGCGGCAGCCACCTGGTGCTGCTGGCCGGCGCGTTCCTGTTCCTGTCGGCCTACTTGGCGCAGGGCCTGCTAATCTCGGTGTTGACGCGTAAGCAGCAGCTGTCGATGCAGTTCGCGATTGTCTCCGGCCTGTTGCCGTCGGTGCTGCTGTCCGGCTTCGTCTTTCCGATCGAAAGCATGCCGACGCTGTTTCACTATCTCACCATGGTGTTTCCGGCGCGCTGGTTCATGGTCATCAGCCGCGACCTGTTTCTCAAGGGCACCAACCTGCCGGACCTGGTCGGGCCGTTCGCCGCGCTGCTGTTCATCAATACGGTTATGCTGAGCGTGGCGGTGCGGCGCTTCAAGCGGGACGTGGAACCGTGAATCCGACCCTGCTCGGTTTTATCCGCAAGGAGCTGCGCCAGACGCTGCGCGATCCGCGCATGCGATTTGTCTTGATCCTGGTGCCGGTGATCCAGCTGGTGCTGTTCGGTTTTGCGATTTCGACCGAGATCCGCAATGTCCGGCTCGGGGCCGCGATCGAGCCCGGCGATACCCTGGCACTGCATGTCTATCAGCGCGCGCTCGCCTCGGGCTGGTTCGTGCCGGCCACCAGCACGGCGGCCGACCCCTATCGCCAGATCAGCGCCGGCGACGCCGACGTGGTGCTGGCAGCGCCGGCCGGCGGATTCACGCGCGCCGTTGGCCGCGGGCACGGGCAGTTGCAGGTGCTGATCGACGCCTCCAGCGCCATCCAGGCGCGCAGCGTCGAGCGCTACCTCGAGCAAATTCTGCAAGAGGTGTTGCGCGACGACTTCCCGCGGTCGGCCGATGTCAGCGGCGACGGCGGGCCGCCGCTACGACTCGACGTGCGGGTGCTCTACAACCCGACCCTGGAAAGCGCGGTGTTTATGGTGCCGGGGGTGATGAGCATGATCGTGTGCGTGATGACCATTCTGCTGACCAGCATGGCGCTGGCACGCGAGAAGGAACTCGGCACCATCGAAATGCTACTGAGCGCGCCGCTCGCGACCGGCGAGATCATTGCCGGCAAATCGATTCCGTACTTCCTGCTTGGGGTACTGGACATCCCGCTGATTCTTTCGGCCGCGGTGCTGATCTTCGGGGTGCCGGTGCGCGGGCCGCTGTGGGCGCTGGCCGCCGGGTCGCTGGCGTTCGTGGCCGCGACGGTCGCGATCGGTATCTTGATTTCGACCCTGGCGCGCAACCAGCAGCAGGCGATGATGGGTGGGTTTATCTTCCTGCTGCCGGCCATTCTGTTGTCCGGCATCATGTTTCCGGTCGACAATATTCCGCTGCTGCTCAAGCTGCTGGTGTACGTCAATCCGCTCACCTACTTTGCCGAGTTGCTGCGCAACATCATGCTCAAGGGTGGTAGCCTGGTGGTGGTGGCGACCGACAGCGTGGTGCTGGTGGTGATCGCCACGGTGATGTTGCGTGTCAGCCTGGCGCGCTTCCGTCGCGGGTTGGCTTAAACCGCGCCCCGCCGCTGCCGTGTATAATGCCGTGCATTCCGTCGAGGAACGCCCCCCCCATGAGTATCGGACTGTTGGGCATTACCCTGTTTGTCATCCTGTTCGGTGCTGAGGCCTTCACCAATGCCCTCGAACACCTGGGTGCGCGGCTCAAAATCTCCGAGGGCGTCACCGGCTCGATTTTCGCCGCGGTCGGTACGGCGCTGCCGGAGACCATGGTGCCGGTGGTGGCCGTGCTGACGGCGAGCAGTGACAGTGTACACATCGGCGAGGAAGTCGGCGTGGGCGCGATCCTGGGTGCGCCGATGATGCTTTCGACACTCACGCTGTTTCTGATGGCGACCTTCGCGGCACACAAGCGTGGCTGGGGCGGCGAGTTCCGGCCCGAGCGCAGCGGTCTGCAACGCGACCTCACCTGGTTCCTGGCGGCGTTCGGTCTGTCGGGGGTCGCGATCTTCGTGCCGCATCAGGCCGTGTTCGCGCGCGGGTTGCTCGCCTTCACGCTGGTGCTCATGTACTTCGTCTACTTGATGCTCACCATCCGCGCCTCGGCCCGGCTCGTGCTCGATGGGCACGGCACCGAGGCCGATCACCCCCTGTACCTGACGCGCATCGGCCTGCCCGAAAATCTCGCGACGGTCATTTTCCAGCTGGGCATCGGGCTCACGCTGATCGTGCTCGGTGCCAAGGGCTTCGTTATCGGTGTGGAGGAACTGTCGGCCTGGATGGGCGTATCGGTGTTGGTGCTGTCCTTGCTCATCGTGCCGGTGGCCACCGAGCTGCCGGAGAAGGTCAACAGTATCGTTTGGATCCGCCGCCGCCGCGACACGCTGGCCTTCGGGAATGTCACCGGCGCCATGGTGTTTCAGGGTTCGCTGTTGCCGGCGCTCGGTATCATGCTCACGCCCTGGGAACCGCGTCCGGAGGTGTTGCTCGGTATGGGCGTTACGTTGTGCGCCAGCAGCTATTTGTTCATCATGCTGTGGCGCGGCCACCTGCGGCCCTGGCATCTCGCGTTCAATGGCCTGTGTTATCTCGTCTACTTCATTACCCTCACCTGGTGAGCGTCGCGCAGTCCTTGGACGAGCGGATGAGTTGGAATGAGTAGCGGCGATTTTCCCTGCAACCGGCCCATTACACTCGCTGGTCCGGCCGGAGCGCTCGAGGCGGTGACGCTCTGTCCGGCGTTGGGCAATGCCGTCGCCACGGCCGTGATTCTCCATCCGCACCCGTTGCACGGCGGCACCATGCAGAACAAGGTGGTGCACACGCTGGCGCGGGCCTTCGCCGCAGTCGGTGTCGCCAGTGTGCGATTCAACTTTCGTGGTGTGGGCGCAAGCGCCGGACGTTTCGCGCATGGAGAGGGCGAGACCGAGGATGTGCTGGCGGTGATCGCCTGGTTGCGGCAACAGTGGCCGGGCACACCTGTCTGGCTGGCTGGATTTTCGTTCGGCGCGTATGTCGCGCTGCGCGCCGCGGCCCCGGCGCAAGTCAGCGGTCTCATTACCGTGGCGCCGGCGGTGCACCTCTACGATTTCAGCGCGCTGACGCCGCCACGTTGCCCGTGGCTGCTCATTCAGGGAGAGGCGGATGAGGTCGTGCCGGTCGAGGCGGTGCGCGACTGGCTTAGCGGTATCACACCACAACCGCAAACACTTTTTCTGCCGGAGGTTGGCCACTTCTTTCACGGGCGCCTCACCGAACTTAAGTTGGCATTGCTCGACTTCGTTGCGTCGCGTCTGCCTTAGTCGGTGACAGTCGGTATTCAATTTCAAAGCCGCGCTAGATCAATTCCGCCTGTTGCATCGTATCGGGGAACGCCAGTCCACACTGATTGTTCTTGGCAAAGTACATGGCGGTATCGGCGCGTTGCATGAGGGTGTCGATATCCACGCCGTGTTGCGGGTAGAGGGCGATACCGATGGAGATGCCAATGGAAATCGCATGGCCGCGCACCAGGAACGGGTCCTGCATGGACAGCAACAATTTATGCGCCACCGCGCTGGCGTCGTCGATGCTGCTCACGCGTGGCAGGATCGCGGCAAATTCGTCACCACCGAGACGCGCCACCATTTTACCCTCCAGGCCAACGATGGTTTCATTGTTGAGACGCGCCACGGTGTCGGATTCGCGCAGCACGCTGCGTAGGCGCGTACTCACTTCCTGCAGCAGCAGGTCGCCGATCTGGTGGCCCAAGGTGTCGTTCACGACCTTGAAGCGGTCGAGGTCCATCAGGAACAGCGCGAACGGCTGATGGGCGAGCGTGTACTGGCGCACGGACTCCTCGAGCGAATCGCGAAAGCGCGCGCGGTTCGGCAGGTTGGTGAGCGGATCGGTGAACGCCATGTGTTCCAGGCTGCCGTACAGCCGGTCCAGCTCGCGCGCCATCTGGTTGAAGTCCTCGCCAAGTTCGCGGATTTCGGCGATACCGCCGGGTTCCACCTGCTCCCCCAGGTGGTCCTTGTTGCTGCCCACCCGGCGCAGTTGCAAGGCGAGGTTGTTGAGCGGCTGCAGAGTGGTTTTCTCCAGAATGTAAAAGGCCAGGATCACGCCTATTAAAGTGGTCGCGATCGCCAGCGTCATGACCAGCCAGCGTGTCTTGGCGAGGCCCTGTTGCAACTGTGCGACGTCGCGCATGACCGCGATCTTGAGCAACGGTTCACCGTCCGCTGTGGTCAGCGCATGTTCCGCGACCAGAACGTGCTGCATGGCGTTCGGCGGCGGCCAAGCCTCGGACCTATAGACTGGGCGGTCGCGGGCGTCGCGGATGCGCACGGGAAAACCAAGCGTGGATTCGATGTGGGCGAGAACCGGGACGGGATCGGTGACCACCTCGATATAACCCGTGGGCTTCAGGCCGCCGGCCGGTACCAGTATGGCGTACCGCGCCTGATGGTGGTTGAGACAGAGCGCCGTCCACGACCGCAGTCGTTCTGCGCCGGTGCGCGGGCGCGCGCGTTCAATGAGCGCCGGGCAGCCGGGTGCATCGTTGTCGGCGGCCAAGGCGCCGGCATTGGCCGTGCCCAGCGGACGGTAGTTGGCATCGTACACCACCAGTTTCTCAAGCTTGATGATATTGGCGGTAACGAAGTACTGGCGGAACTGGTTCACCAGTTGCAGGACCAGCATATCGTGCCTGCCGCTGGCGAGCGCGCGCCGAAACTCCGTTTGGCTCTGCAGCGCCAGCCCGAGGTCGCGCGCCCGTTCCTCAAGGTCATGCAGCTGTTCACCGACACTGGTCTGCACCAGCTCCTCGAGTGCCGTGCGCTCGTTTTCGAGCGTCTGGTACTGGTAGATCTCGCCGGTGGTGAGTGCGAGCGCCAGGCCGAGTACACCCATCAGCACGATGGTCGCACCGAGCGTGAAGCGCATCGAAAAGCGGATTTTGAACAAGCTGTTTCCCGGTTCTTCTGTGATTACTTTTTCAGGTAGGGATAGCCTTTCCGCTTCCAGTCCTCAAACCCGCTGCGGTACCAGTAGAGGCGGGTATAGCCGCATTGCTTGGCGATGTTCACGGCCACACCGCTGCGCCCGCACTTTACCCCATTGCAGTAGAAAAGTGCCGGTCGGTCTTTCGCTGGAATGACGTGCGCCAGCGAGGTGCAATTCGTCTCGGTGTTCGGCAGGCTCAGCGAGCCCTCGAGGTAACCCTGTTTGCGGTCCATGGCGATGCGCGAGTCGATCATCACGAGGCGCGGTGTCTTCTCGACCAAGGTCAAGACGCCCTCCGCATCCACCGTGACCGCCCCCGGTATGCTTTCGGGCACAATCGGCTCTTGCGCGTGTGCGCCGGAGACCAGCACCAAGAGCGCGACGAAGATCAGAATTCTTCTGTGGTGATCGATGTGACCTCTCCTCGATTTTGTTCGTGCAGACATTGCGACCTATTAAATATTCTAGGAGATGACGTTGGAAGCTGCCGAACAGGTTTTAACCGGTTGATTCCCATGGTAATTACCCATCTTCCCGCCGCATTGTCTCATGCACTCCCGTTAATGTAGACGCTCCGCGTGCCATTGCGACATGACCTTCCCAACGGCAGGGGTTTCGGGTATGAATGGCGTATGCAGTGCCTGGACATACTGGGGAGGCAGTGATCAGGATGGATTCGAGCGAAACCTCGCGCAATGACGTCACGCCCGCTGCCGTTGTTGAAGCCTGTCCGCTGTCTTCATCGCTCGCGGCGCGCCTCCCAGGTCTGTTGTCGCTCGTTTCCGTACCGGCGGCCATGCTGGTCAATCCATTTTTCTTTGGCCTGGCCGGCGGATTGTTGGCCAGCATCAGCCTGTTGCTCGCCCCCGTCGGTTTTCGCTGTCTCGGTGTCGTGGGCCTGTTCGGTGCCGTGGCCGGTGGCATGCTGGGTGCGTTCGTCCCGCTGTAAGTTGAGTAATGGCTGACACGGCTAGAGTTGTTTCCGGAACTGCGCCACAATCTCTGCGTGAAGAGCAGGCTGGTGGTTGCGTGCTGCCGCACGCGACATTGTGATTACCGCCATTCGGTTTCGAGCCACCGCAGCTGCCTCTTCCTGGAAAGTCTTACCACCGGATTGCCCGTCCTGCACCATGAAAACCATCGTTCTGTTGTCGTTGTCCAACGTCTTCATGACCTTCGCCTGGTATGCGCATCTGAAAGAGTTGCGCGACAAGCCATGGATCATTGCCGCATTCATCAGCTGGGGCGTGGCGCTCTTTGAATATCTGTTGCAGGTACCGGCCAACCGCGCCGGTTACGGCCAGTTCGACCTCGGCCAGCTCAAGATCATGCAGGAGATTATTGCGCTCACGGTGTTCGTGCCGTTCGCGCTGTTTTACATGAAGGAGCCGCTGCGCCTCGATTTTGATGCGCACCATCCATGGCGCGCAGCCCTTCGGGCCGAACTGAAGTTCGCCCAATTTCGCTCCTGGCGAAATTGTCTCTGGGCCGGTCTGTGTCTGGTCGGCGCGGCCTACTTCATGTTCCGCGCGCCGGCCTCGGGAGGCGCGTAATGACTGATCCCTTTGATTTCGAAAAGCCGGCGCGCTACGCGGTCATGGGCAATCCGGTGGCGCACTCGAAGTCGCCGCGCATCCATGCGCTGTTCGCCCATCACTTCAAGCATCATATCGAATACACCGCCATCCAGGTGGATGAAGGCGGGTTCGCGCAGGCCGTGGAGCAGTTTCGCGCGAATGGCGGCGCGGGCCTCAACGTCACCGTGCCATTCAAGCAGGAGGCCTACCGGCTCGCCGATCACCTGAGCGAGCGCGCCAAGATCGCTCAGGCCGTGAACACGCTGCGCTTCGAGCCGGATGGCCGCCTGTTCGGCGACAACACCGATGGGGCCGGACTGGTGCACGACCTCGAAAAGAACCTTGGTCTGCATCTCAAAGACAGGCGCATACTCATGCTCGGCGCCGGCGGTGCCGTGCGCGGCGTTCTGCAGCCGCTGCTGCATCGCCATCCGGCGCTGATCGTTATCGCCAACCGCACCGTGTCAAAGGCCCGGGATCTGGCCGAAGAATTCGCGCACTACGGCAAGATCGAGGCCAGTGGCTTCAAGGAACTGAAGGGCAAACACTTCGATATCGTCATCAACGGCACGAGCGCGAGCCTGAAAAGCGAAATCCCGCCGTTGCCAGACAACCTTTTCACAACCCATGCGCTTGCCTACGACATGATGTACGGCGACAAGGCCAAGCCGTTTCTCGACTGGGCCGCCGTACACGGCGCGGAGCAGGTGGTGGATGGCCTCGGCATGCTGGTCGAACAGGGCGCGGAGTCGTATTTGATTTGGCGCGGGGTACGACCGGAGACGAAGCCGGTGATTGAGAAGTTGCGGCAAGAAGGGTAGTTGTCATCCCCACCACGATTGTCGTCATTCCGGCAAAAACGGAATCCAGGGGAATGTTGGGTGCATTTGCGTACCGTATCGAATCGCCACAGGCGATTCAAAACTACTACTTCACTACTATTTCAAATAATCATCCTTCAGCTTCACATAGTGTTTCGCCGAATACTTGAACCACGCCATTTCCTTTTCCGTTAATGCACGCGCCTTCCTGGCCGGCCGGCCCAGCCACAGGTAACCGCCTTCCAGCTCCTTGCCTTCGGTAACCAGCGAGCCGGCGCCGAGCAGCACGCGGTCGTGCAGCACGGCGCCGTCGAGGATGACGGAACCCATGCCGATCAGGCAGCGGTTGCCGACGGTGCAGGAATGGATGACACACTGGTGGCCGATGGTGACGTCGTCGCCGACCACGCACGACCAGCCTTCCGGCAATTCCGGGTAACGGTGGGTGCCGTGGAGGACGCTGTTGTCCTGGATATTGGTGCGCGCGCCAATGCGAATGAAATTGACGTCGCCGCGTATCGAACACATTGGCCAGACCGAGGTGTCTTCGCCGATTTCAACGTCGCCTATGATGGCAGCGCTCTCGTCCACGTACACACGCGCGCCGAGTTTTGGAAGGATTCCTTTATAAGGGCGGATGGCCATGAGCAACTCCTCACGTATGGAACGCGCTCAACATTACATTAATATCGCAGGACGAACGAAGGCCGCTCCTGCGCATCCGGCAACTGCTCCCTGCGTTGCTCTACCTCCGGCATCCATGCCGTCGCCTGCGCTCGCGGCATTCGTACGTCCCTGTACAGCATAGGGCTTCAGTATTCTGGTCGCCATACCAGTGGTGGCTCTTCCAGCAGCGCGAGCTGCTCGCGCAGGTGCAGGATCTGCTCCTCCCAATAGCGCGGCGTGTTGAACCACGGGAAGTTCATCGGGAAGGCCGGGTCGTCCCATCGGCGCGCCAGCCAGGCGCTGTAGTGCAGCAGGCGCAGGGTACGCAGCGGTTCGAGCAGCGCCAGTTCGGAGGCATCGAAATCCATGAACTGGGTGTAGCCGCGGAGGATGTCGCCGAGCTGTTGCTCCATGTCGGCGCGCGCACCGGAAAGCAGCATCCACAGATCCTGCACCGCCGGGCCGGTGCGGCAGTCGTCCAGATCCACGATGTGCACGCTGCGCGCCTGATCGTTGCCGTCGTCCTTCCGCGGTTCCGTCCAGAGTAGATTGCCCAGGTGACAGTCGCCATGCAGGCGCAGCTGTTGCGGCGCAATCGCCTCGAAGCGCGCGCCGATCAGGTCGAGCAGCTGATCGGTGAGCGTGCGATAGGGAATTTCCAGATAATCGGGGAGAAAGCGATTGGTGAGAATGAATTCTGCCGCCTCGCGTCCGTAGCCATCCACGGTGATGGTCGGGCGATGCTGGAAGCGCTGACTGCGGCCGACACGATGCAGGCGTCCGAGATAGCGGCCGAGGATCTCGCGCTCGGCGCGCAGATCGAGTTCGGAGACGCGTCCCGGTTGCCAGGGAAATAGCGCTACGCGAAAGCCGGCATGCATAACGAGGGTGTCGCCGTCCACACGTACGAGTGGCGCCACCACCGGAATCTCCTGCTCCAGTAACTCCAGCGCGAAACGGTGTTCTTCGCGAATCGTGGCGTCCGACCAGCGCTCTGGGCGATAAAATTTCGCGGCGACCGGTCCTCGTTCCTCGGTCTCGACGCGGTACACACGATTCTCGTAGCTGTTGAGGGCGTGCAGTGCGCCGGTACAACGCAGGTCGAAGGTTTCGACGGCGTCGAGAATCACCTCGGGCGTGAGCGCGGCATACGGATGAGTGGCGGACACGCGGCGGCAATCCTCAAGATGAACGGGAGCCGGAAGGTGGGGCGGGCCGGCAAAGCATGTTAGATTATGGGCCGAACCCGATGCGCTGTAAAAACCTTTCGACCATGAACGACCGCTCTACCAATCCGTTACTCGAGCTCACCGGCCTGCCGCATTTCTCCGCGATCCGCGCGGAACATGTCGAGCCGGCCGTGGATACCACCTTGGCCGCGAATCGAGCGGCCATCGAGCGCCTGCTGATCGAGGTCAGCGAGCCGACCTGGGACAGCTTCGTGCAGCCGATCGAAGACATGAACGAGCGCCTCGGTCGCCTGTGGTCGCCGGTGTCGCATCTCAACGCGGTGATGAATAACGACGCGCTGCGCGCCGCTTACAACAGTTGTCTGCCGAAACTCAGCGACTACGGCACCGAGCTCAAACAGGACGAGCGCCTGTACCGCGCCTACAAGGCGGTGGCGGCGCGCCCGGATTTCGCCGCGCTTACGGCCGCACAGAAGAAAATCATCGACAACATTCTGCGCGACTTCCGTCTGTCCGGCGCGGAGTTGAACGCAGCCGACAAGAAACGCTTCAAGGACATCGAGCAGGAGCTTTCCACCCTGCAGAGCAAGTTCGAGGAGAACGTGCTGGACGCCACCAATGCCTGGGAACTGATCATCACCGATGAACAGGAGCTCGCCGGGTTGCCGGACAGCGCGCGCGCCGCGGCCCGCCAGGCCGCCGAACGCGACGGCAAGAGCGGTTGGAAGCTCACCCTACACATGCCGTCGTTCCTGCCGGTGATGATGTACGCCGACAACCGCGAACTGCGCCGCCAGATTTATGAGGCCTCGGCCACGCGCGCCAGCGAACTCGGCCCGCATGCCGGCCGCTGGGACAATGGAGCGGGCATGCAGAAAATTCTCGCGTTGCGCGCCGAGAAGGCGAAACTGCTCGACTTTGCGAATTTTGCCGCCCTGTCCATCGTCACCAAGATGGCGGAGAGTACCGTTGAAGTGTTCGCGTTCCTGCGCGATTTGGCCGAGCGCTCGCGCCCTGCGGCACAAAAAGAACTGGCCGAGCTGCGCGCCTTCGCCGCCGCGCGCTTCGGCATGGCCGGGATCGAGGCTTGGGACATTCCTTATTATTCCGAGAAGCTGCGCCAGGAACGTTATGATTTTTCCGAGGAAGACTTGCGTCCGTATTTCCCCGAGCCGCAGGTGGTGGGCGGCATGTTTGACGTGGTGCGTCGGCTGTATGGTCTCGATATCCACGAAGTGCAGGGTGTCGAGCTGTGGCACCCGGACGCGCATTTCTATGAGATCCGCGATGCGTGCGGCCAGGTGCGCGGCCGCTTCTACATGGACCTGTACGCGCGTCCGCACAAGCGCGGTGGTGCATGGATGGACGACTGCATGTCGCGCAAGCGCGATGCCCAGGGTGTGCAGGTGCCGGTCGCCTACCTCACCTGCAACTTCAGCTCACCGGTGGACGGCAAGCCGGCGCTGTTCACGCACGACGAGGTGACCACCCTGTTCCACGAGTTCGGCCACGGCCTGCACCACATGCTCACGCTGGTTGACTACACGAGCGTGGCCGGCATCAATGGCGTAAAGTGGGATGCGGTCGAGCTACCCAGCCAGTTCATGGAGAACTGGTGCTGGGAGCGGCAGGCGCTGGAGGTGCTCGCCCGGCATTACGAATCCGGGGCGTCGCTGCCCGAGACGCTGTACAAGAAGATGATCGCGGCGCGCAATTTCCAGTCGGCCATGCAGATGGTGCGGCAGATCGAGTTCTCGCTGTTCGACATGCGCCTGCACAGCGATTACGACCCGCACGGGACAAAGACCATTCAGCAACTGCTCGACGAAGTACGCCAGGAAGTGTCGGTGGTGTTCCCACCGGCGTTCAACCGCTTTCCGAACAGCTTCGGCCACATTTTTGCCGGCGGCTACGCGGCCGGCTATTACAGCTACAAGTGGGCCGAAGTCTTGTCGGCCGATGCCTTTTCCAAATTCGAGGAAAACGGTGTGTTCAATCGTCAGACCGGCGAGGAGTTCCTGCATTCCATTCTGGAGCAGGGCGGGGCATACGAGCCGATGGAATTGTTCGTGCGCTTCCGCGGCCGCAAACCGAAAATCGATGCGCTGCTGCGCCACTCCGGCCTGGCGGCATGAGGGAGGGAGTGACATCATGAGGAGTCGTTTATTCATAGTGCTGGGACTGGTGTTTGCCTATCCGTTCCTCGCCCTGGGGGCAGACCCGGTTGTGAGCACACCGCTGCCCGAGCCCGCAGAGGTGCCGGCACCCGTGGTGACGCCGCCTGCCCAGATGGTGAACGAAAAACCCAAACCCGTGGAGAGACCGAAGCCGGCAGGACAGGTGAAGCCGGTCGAGAAGCCGAAGCCGGCAGAGAAACCGCGTGTCGCCGCGGACAGTGTCCAGCCACCGGTGGTGACGGCCAGCAAGCCCGTCGAGCCGCCGGCACCGGCCGCCGTACCGGCGCCCGCGCCGGCGAACAACGGCATCGCCAAGCAGGGCGAGGCAAGCGCCGGCTACTCGTTCGGCTGTCTTGCCCTGTCTTTTGCTATGCTCATTCTCGGAGTCGCCGCCGGTTTCCTCGGGCGACATTTGATGAGCCGCCACAAGCTCGGCGGCATGACCGTGAGGATTGGAACATGGCGCGGAATACCCTGATACTCGTTCTGGCGGCGGCGCTCGCCATGGCGCCGGCCTATGCCGGCAAACTCTACAAGTGGGTGGATGAGCAAGGCAACGTTTCTTACCAGGACCGGCCGCCACCGGAAGGCCAGGGCAAGGTCGAGGAAAAGACGGTGTCCGAAGGCCGTGCGGGATCCGGCGGCAATCCGGCGGCCGCGGAAGCCGCGGCCAAGGCGCCGGTGACCCTGTACATGGTGCCGAAGTGCAGCCCCTGCGATGCGGCACGTGCCTACCTCAAGAAGCGCGGTGTGCCCTTCAGTGAGGTCAACGTCTCCGAAAAGAATCCGCAGGCGCAGCAGGAGATGGTCAAAAAGTTTGGCGAGCTGTCGGTTCCGACCATTACCGTCGGCAGCAAGGTGATGCAGGGTTTTGTCGAATCCCTGCTGGCGGGTGAACTCGACCAGGCCGGTTACCCGAAGCCGGAAGCCAGCCCGGAAAGCGGCGAGACACCGGAAGCCGCGCCCGCCCAATAAACCAGCCACGCCGCCGCGCCCAATGGGACGCGGCGGAATGGATCGCGCCGGCGCGTACATGAAAATCGCCTCCTGGAACGTCAATTCCCTGAACGTGCGTCTGCCGCAGGTGCTCGACTGGCTAGTCGCCGAGTCGCCGGACGTTCTTGCTTTGCAGGAAACCAAGCTGGTTGACGAAAAATTTCCGCGCGCAGAAATAGAGGCTTCCGGTTATCACGTGCTGTTCTCCGGTCAGAAGACCTATAACGGCATGGCGCTGCTCAGCCGCAAGCCCGGCAGTGACGCAGTGATGGACGTTCCGGGAATGGACGATCCGCAGCGGCGGGTGCTGGCCGCGACCTTCGGCGATATTCGTGTGATCAATTTATACGTCCCGAACGGCGAGAGCATCGATTCCGACAAGTACCACTACAAACTCGGCTGGTTGAAGAAGCTCACCGCGTGGTTGCGCGTCGAACTCGCGGCGCATCCGCGCCTGATCGTGCTGGGTGATTTCAATATCGCGCCGGAACCGCGCGACGTGTACGACCCGAAGGCCTTGGAGGGCAGCGTGTTGTTCAGCGAACCGGAGCGCGCGGCGTTTCGCGCGCTGCTCGACGTCTGTCTGTGCGACAGCTTCCGGCTGTTCGAGCAGGCGGAAAAGAGTTTCAGCTGGTGGGACTACCGCATGCAGGGGTTCCGGCGCAATCTCGGCCTGCGCATCGATCACATCCTGGCCAGTACCGAGCTGTGCAAACTCTGCACCGCGAGCCGCATCGATAAAGGGCCGCGCGCCCACGAGCGGCCCTCGGATCACGCGCCGGTAGTGGCCGAGTTCTCGCTGTGAATTCATGGGTCCACCACGCCGTGCTTGGCGCTTTCCGGCCGCGAGCGTAGAATGCGCCCTTCGATCTGACCCGTGGGAGAGACCGGCCCGGATAACACCGGACCGGCGCCGAAGGCGCAACCCGCCCGGAATCGCTCAGGCAAAAGGACCGCGCGGTCAGTGATCGACTCTGGAGAGCGATGGCCCGTTAGATCGGAGCTGTCCACCGAAGGGGCTCAAGCTCTCAGGTTACCGGACAGAGGGGCGGTGGATGCACGCATCCATCGCCCCTTTTTTTATTGCGAGCGAAACCATGACCGAGCCCGTTATTCCGATTACAGTGCAACGCGCGCCGAATGCCACGCGTTTGCCGGCGTGGATTCGCGTCCGCCTCGGACATGACGCGCAATTCGCACGCACCTCGGCCGTGATCGACGGGCAGCGGCTCAACACCGTGTGCGAAGAGGCGCGCTGCCCGAACCGCGGCGAATGCTGGAGCCGCGGCACTGCCACCTTCATGCTGCTCGGCGACATCTGTACGCGCGCCTGCGGATTCTGCTCGGTCAAGACCGGCCGGCCCGACTGGTTCGATGCCGATGAACCGCGCCGCGTCGCCCAAGCGGTAGTGCAGATGGGGCTCAAATATGTCGTGCTGACCTCGGTGAACCGCGATGATCTGGCCAATGGCGGCGCGGATATATTCGCCGAGACCCTGCGCGTGCTGCGCACACAGGACGCGGACATTGGTGTGGAGTTTCTCACTCCGGATTTTCAGCACAAGCAGACCGAGGCAGTGACCGTCATCCGCGCCGCGCTCGACGCGGTCACGCCAGCGTCCACAACGCGCACGCGTCTGGTCTGGGGGCACAATGTCGAAACGGTCCCGCGCCTGTATCGCAGCGCACGCAAGGGCGCAAAATATGAGACCAGCCTGGAACTGCTGACGCGTGCCGCATCGATTCCGGGCGTCGAAACCAAGTCGGCGCTCATGCTGGGTCTGGGCGAGACCCGCGAAGAAGTCATGCAGGTGCTGCACGATCTGCGTGCGCACCACGTGGTGCGTCTGTCGCTCGGCCAGTACTTGCGCCCCTCACCCGATAACCTGCCGGTGACCGAGTACATCCATCCCGACCAGTTCGCCGAGTACGAAACGGCCGCGAAGGCGCTTGGTTTCAGCTGGGTCAAGGCCGGACCGCTGGTGCGCTCCTCGTATCATGCGGAAGAAGAACAGACCACCTAATAAATAAGACAACGACCATGGGCAACAGAACTCCTTTATACGACACGCATGTCGAGCTCGGCGCCAAGATGGTGGACTTCGGCGGCTGGGACATGCCGATCCACTACGGCTCGCAGATCGAGGAACATCATCAGGTGCGGCGCGACGCCGGCATGTTCGATGTCTCGCACATGGTGGTCTCGGACTTCAAGGGCGAGATGGTGCGCGAGTTCCTGAAATCCCTGCTCGCTAACAACGTCGACAAGCTCAAGACCCAGGGCCGTGCGCTCTACACCTGCATGCTGAACGCCAAGGGCGGTGTGATCGATGACCTGATTGTCTATTACCTGAACGATACCTGGTATCGCATCGTCTCGAATGCCGGCACCCACGACAAGGACATGGCCTGGATGAATGCCGCCGCCAAGGAGTTCGGCGGTGTGACTATGACCGAACGCCCCGATCTCGCCATGATTGCGGTGCAGGGACCGAACGCAAAAGAAAAGGTGTACGCGGCGCTGGGCGAAAACCTGCGCGAGACTGCGGGCAAACTGAAACCGTTCCATAGTGTCACGATCGGCGAACTGATGATCGCGACCACCGGTTACACCGGCGAGGACGGTTTTGAGATCATCCTGCCCGCGAAGGCCGCCGTATTCACCTGGCAGATGCTGGGCGAGGCCGGGGTCAAGCCCATCGGCCTCGGTGCACGCGACACGCTGCGCCTTGAGGCCGGCATGAATCTTTATGGCAGCGACATGGATGAGACCACAACGCCGCTCGAATCGGGGCTGGCCTGGACCGTGGCGCTGGAGCCGAAAGAGCGCAAGTTCATCGGCCGTGACGCGCTGGAGAAACAGCTGGCCACGGGCGTGCCGCGCCAACTGGTTGGATTGCTGCTGGAAGACAAGGGCGTGCTGCGCAATCATATGAAGGTATTCTGTGCGCGGGGCGATGGTGAAATCATGAGCGGCAGCTTTTCGCCAACCCTCAATCAGTCGATCGCCCTGGCGCGCGTGCCGGCCGGTGTCACGCCCGGTGCGCGCGTCGAGGTTGATGTGCGCGGCAAGCGACTCACTGCGAAAGTGGTGAAGTATCCATTCGTCCGCAACGGCAAGAGCTGTCTGGAGTAGTGAAGAGCATGAGGTGCGTTGTCGCACCATCGGCAATCCTGAGAACGGGCACGGTGCGCAAGCGCACCCTACATTTTGAAACAGAAACGAGAGGAGTAATGGAATGAGCAAGACCCCGAGCGATCTGCGTTACACCAAAAGCCACGAGTGGGTGAAGCGCGAAGCCGACGGCAGCGTCACAGTCGGCATCACCGACCATGCGCAGAGCCTGCTGGGCGATATGGTTTTTGTCGAGCTGCCCAAGGTCGGCACAAAGGTCGCGGCCGGCAAGGAATGCGGTGTCGTGGAGTCGGTGAAGGCCGCCTCGGATGTGTATGCACCGATTGCCGGCGAGATCACCGCCGTGAATACGAGCGTCAGCGATGCGCCGGAGAGTGTGAACAAGAATGCCTACGGCGCCTGGATGTTTAAACTCAAGCCGAGCGCGGCGGGCGATGTCGACAAGCTGCTCGATGCCAAAGCCTACGAGGCGCTGGTCGCGTCGGAAGCGCATTAAACTTCACAGGGTTCAGCCATGCCGTTTATTCCGCACACCGAAGCCGATATCGCCGCCATGCTCAAGGCCATCGGCGTTAGCAAGATCGACGACCTGTTCGACGAGATCCCGCCGGCGCTGCGCAGCGCCGCGCTCAAGACCATCCCGGAAGGCCTGAGCGAGATGGACGTCGCGCGCCTCATGCAGGAGCGCGCCGAGACCGACGGCCGTTATCTCAACTTCCTCGGCGCCGGCGCCTATGAGCACCACATACCGGCGGCGGTCTGGCAACTGGTGACGCGCGGCGAGTTCTACTCCGCGTACACGCCCTACCAGGCCGAGGCCTCGCAGGGCACGCTGCAATTGCTGTACGAATACCAGACTATGATGGCGAGCCTCACCGGCATGGATGTGTCGAATGCCTCGCTGTACGACGGCGCCTCGGCGCTGGCCGAGGCGGTGCTCATGGCGGTGCGCACCCACAAGCAGGGCCACAAGATTCTCATGCCGCGTAGCGTGCATCCGATCTGGCGCAAGGTGGTGCACACCATCGTCAAGAACCAGAAGATCGAACTGATCGAGGTCGATTACGACCGCAAGGGTGGACATACCACCATCGCCGCGCTCGACAAGAGCGTGACCGACGACTGCGCGGCGCTGGTCATTCCGCAGCCGAACTTTTTCGGCGTGCTGGAAGATGTCGACGCGCTCACCGACCGGGCGCACGCCAAGGGCCTGCTTGCCATCGCCTGCGTCAATCCAATCTCGCTCGCGCTGCTCAAGGCGCCGGGCGAGTGGGGCACGAAGGGCGCGGACATCACGGTGGGCGACGGTCAGCCGCTCGGCGTACCGCTGTCTTCGGGCGGGCCGTACTTCGGCTTCATGGCCTGCAAGCAGGAGTTCGTGCGCCAGATGCCAGGGCGCATCATCGGCGCCACGGTCGACAAGGACGGTAAGCGCGGCTATACGTTGACGCTCCAGGCGCGCGAGCAGCATATCCGCCGCTCCAAGGCGACCTCCAACATCTGCACCAATCAGGGGCTGCTGGTCACGGCCGCAACCATCTATATGTCGCTGCTTGGGCCGGACGGGCTGGAGCGCGTTGCCGCCCAGTGCCACGCCAACACGACCGACCTGCTTGGGCGCATCACCCAGATCGCCGGCATGGAGCGCGTGTTCGACCGCCCGTATTTCCACGAGGCCGTGGTACGCGCGAACATGTCGGTCGCCGACCTGCTGCGCGCGCTGGAGCCGCAAGGCGTCCTCGCCGGATACAACCTCACGGCTGAATATCCCGAACTCGGTCAGGCGCTGCTGGTGTGCGCCACCGAGACCCGCACTACGGCCGACATGGAGAAATACATCCTGCACATGGAACGCGTCGTCAGCCGCCGCCGGCTCGACCCACCGTGCGCGCAGAAGGTCTCATCCTGAAACCACCACGACAAGGAGAACTGCTATGTCCACGATCACCCTGAAAGGTGCACCGATCCACACCAACGGCGATCTGCCCAAGGTCGGCAGCAAGGCGCCGGATTTCAAGCTCACCGATGCCGATCTCAAGGACCTCTCGCTTGCCGACTTCAAGGGCAAGAAGAAGGTGTTGAACATTTTCCCGAGCATCGACACCCCGACCTGCGCGACCTCGACGCGCAAGTTCAACGAACACGCCACCAAACACGGCAATGCCGTGATGCTCATGGTTTCGGCAGACCTGCCGTTCGCCATGAGCCGCTTCTGCGCGGCCGAGAACACCAAGCTCGTGAAGACACTCTCCATGATGCGCGACCGGCACTTCGCCAAGGATTACGGCGTGCTGATCACCGACGGCCCGCTCGCCGGCATCACCGCGCGCGCCGTGGTGGTGCTGGACGAGAACGACAAGGTGCTGCACACCGAGCTCGTGCCGGAGATCGCACAGGAACCGAATTACGACAAAGCGCTGGCGGCGTTGAAGTAAATAACGGGCACATGGCGAACGATGAAAAAACGCCGAATTTATCAGGATGAATCTTGATAAGGGGGCTTAGGTTATGAGCACAGGGAGTTTAGAGCCTGCCATTGTGGCGGCAAGTGTAGGATCTTTCCTGATCATTCTTAACGAATGGGTAAAGGTTTTCTTTGAACGTAAGAAACAACGGGACAAACTAGGAATTTGGCATGCTCTCGAATCAAATGACGCTTCAAAAGTGTTTGCTATGCGCATGGGCGCGATCGCCAGTGACACACGGATGCGCCAAAAGACGGTTGAGTCACTTGTTTACGAGATTATCCGTAAAAAAACGATCTTTGAGGGGCCTCTGCCCGGTGGATTTACTCGAAGCAGTGACTATCAGTCCACCGTAAGAAAGCGTTCTTGCTGGGAAGTTTTAGCAAGCCGCTCAAGTATGCGCAACAATCTTTTAGGAAGCAGGTAAGAAAATGCTGATCTTCGAACACTCCCAACCCAACCGCCGCAACTATTCGCAGGCGCCGCTCACCAAAGCCGAGGTGAAAGATATTCCGGCGAACCTGCGCCGCAGCAAACGTCCGTTGCTCCCGGAAGTGTCGGAGATGCAGGCGGTGCGCCACTACACGCGCCTGTCGCAGAAGAACTTCTCGATCGACACCCAGTTCTATCCGCTGGGTTCGTGCACCATGAAGTACAACCCGCGCGCGTGCAACAGCCTGGCCATGCTGCCGCAGTTTCTTGGCCGGCACCCGGCCGCGTCCGATGCCACCGGCCAGGGTTTCCTCGCCTGCATGTACGAACTGCAGGAGATGCTGAAGGAAGTCACCGGCATGAAGGGCGTGTCGCTCACACCCATGGCCGGCGCCCAGGGCGAGTTCGCCGGGGTCGCCATGATCCGTGCCTACCATGACGCGCGCGGCGACACGGCGCGCACCGAGATTCTGGTGCCGGACGCGGCGCACGGCACCAACCCGGCGACCGCCGTCATGTGCGGTTACACGGTGCGCGAGATTCCGACCGACGCCAACGGCGATATCAATCTCGAACTGCTCAAGGCCGCGGTCGGCCCGCATACTGCCGGGCTCATGCTCACCAATCCGTCGACGCTCGGTGTGTTCGAGAAGGACATCCAGCAGGTGCAAAAGGCGGTGCACGATGCCGGTGGCCTGTTGTATTACGACGGCGCGAATCTCAACGCCATTCTCGGCAAGGTGAAGCCGGGCGACATGGGCTTCGATGTCATCCACATGAATTTGCACAAGACCTTCTCCACGCCGCACGGCGGCGGCGGTCCGGGCGCCGGCCCGGTGGGTGTGAACGAGAGATTGTTGCCATTCCTGCCGGTGCCCATCGTCGAGCGCAATCAGGACAGCAGCTATTTCCTGCTCACCGAGAAAGACAAACCGCAGACCATCGGGCGCCTGTCCGCGCACCTGGGCAATGCCGGCGTGTTATTGCGCGCCTACATCTACGCGCGCCTGCTGGGTCGCGAAGGCATGCAGCGCGTCGCCGAGTTCTCCACGCTCAATGCCAACTACATGCTGGCCGAACTCAAGAGACGCGGCTTCGATCTGGCCTTCGCCAAGCGTCGCGCCACGCACGAGTTCATCGTCACGCTCAAGAAGCTCAAGGACGAAACCGGCATCAGCGCCATGGACTTCGCCAAACGCCTGCTCGACAAGGGTTACCATGCGCCCACGACGTACTTCCCGCTGCTCGTACCGGAATGCTTCCTGATCGAACCGACCGAGACCGAGACCAAGGAAGAACTGGATGGATTTATCCAGGCCATGGAGACGATCGCCCACGAAGCGCGCAGCGCGCCGGATGTGGTGAAGGGCGCACCGCACGACTTGCCGGTCAAGCGCCTCGACGACGTCAAGGCAGCGCGCGAACTCGACTTGACCTGGAAACGCGTTTCATAAGTCGTAGGGCGGGGCCCTGCCCCACCGAACAGTGTGGTTTGAGTCCCGATGGTGGGGCAGGGCCCCGCCCTACATTCTTGCGGTTTCATGCCCGCGCGTCTGAAATAATTTCACGGTCTCGTCAGAGATGGCGCAAGGAAAGCGAGCATGCTCTTCGAGATACTAAAGCGTACACTTCCATGGTGTTTGTGCTCTTCTTTGCGCTGCTGGCACTCGGCTACTCTCAGCGTAAAGCGAGGGCGGTGAGTCACTGCCAGGTCGCCGTACTGCCTGCCAGCATGATGGCATAATCGTTCTATGGAGTGTTGTCTGCCTTCGGCGCCGCCCGCATGGCACTGACGGCATGGTTGATCGGCGTGATCGTGGCTGTTTGATTAGGCGTCGTCCCTGCGCGCCTATGCGGCGCTACTTAACTAAGCCGCGGCCCAGACGTTTTCAATTCCAGGCAGCTGGTCACCGCTCGTTCTCATGCTGGCCATGTTTTTCACGAAATACGCCGTCGGGGTTATGTTGGCGCGACAGCTTCCGGTCGCCGGCACGTTCGAATTTATTGGGCTGGTCAGCCTTGGTTACGGCTTTCTGAGTGGTTTGTTTCTTGCGCGCGCACTGGTGGTCTGGCGTAGCGTAAAATCGGGGTAACTCAGTCTAGATGGTGCAGTATCCCAATAACCCGGTTTCCGGATTCTGACTGGCGAGAGACGCTGCCCTGGCTGACACCGGCACACCGTCGCCACGGTATAGAATTGCCAAAGGTCGATTTGTCCGGATTTCGGCGGAGATAATATCCACCGTCCAGGTATTCGGTTTATTGCCTGGCAACCATCGTACGCCGGACGAGACCGCAGGGCACGCAGGGGGGTGCAATGATTTTTCGAATTTTCGCCGTTCTGGCATTGATATTGGTCACCATTGCCGTCCTGCTCGGCAGCGTGCGGATTTTGCATGACCGTGAAATGGATCGCTTGTGGGAAACACTGCGTGTGCCACCCGGCACGGCATTGTTTGACCCCGAGTCGGTTACCGATCTGCCAGAACCGGCGCAACACTACTTGCGGCACGCCATCGCTCCCGGCACACGCTTGGCGCGATCGGTGGTCGTCGCGATGCAGGGGCGCATTGGCCTTACGCCCGGTGCCGATAAGCTGCCGTTTCAGGCCAGTCAGATTCTGGCCACGCCCAACGGCCTCATCTGGCGGGCCACGGTTGGAGAGGGCACCAGGCAAATTACCGGAAGCGACCGCTATGTCGGCGGCGAGGGTGCGATGCTCTGGTTTATCGGATACGTCGTGCCACTCGTGCGCGCCAGCGGAGTGGACGTGACCCGCTCGGCCGCCGGTCGTGTGGCGCTGGAAGCGCCATTGATGCTCCCGTCCGCGCTGCTCCCCGAGGCCGGCGCCCGCTGGGAGGCCATCGACGCCCACTCGGCCCGGGTGCACCTGCAGGTCGGCAGTGAACAACTGGCATTGGTGATTTCCGTGGCGCCGGATGGCCGCCTGGAGCGCGTTGAAATGCAACGCTGGGACAGCGAGGGCATGGATGGCAAGCCGGGCTATGTGTTGTGGGCCGGGGATCAGCTGACCAAGGAGCAGACGTTCGACGGCTATACCATTCCAGTGCGCATGCGTGCCACCAAGCGAGCCGGTACGTCCCAGGCAGACTCGTTCTTCGAGGCGGAGATCACGTCCGCGCAGTACCAGTAGTCGCCGAACTGCAAGCGCGGTGAACGGATCAGCCTTCCCGGCGCGATCTTGACAATGCCTCGGCGCAATAGAACTTGAACACCTTCCTTTTCAAGTGTGCCGCGGCAAAAAGGACGTGCCGTCGCCCGCTGGATCCTAGGCTACCGGGGTGTGCTTGGCCATCGCCGGCAAATCAGTTCCGCCGCAAGTCAGCACGCATGGCGATTGGCGTCGGATAGCGCCACACGATCAGGTACATCGACACCATCATGGTGAGTATGGTGCTGAGTTCCAGCAGATAGGCGACCTGGTCGCGGATGAGCCCGGTGTGCAGCGCCAGAACGGCGATGAGCAGCGTGAACTCGCTGTTCTGGCCGAGGCGCACGCCGATCTCGGTGGCGCGCGGCTTGGCCTCGCCGGAACGCACCAGCAACGCGCGGAACACCCACGGTTTCACCGTCAGCAACAGTGCCGCCAGGAGTGTCGCCGGGAGCAGTACATCCGCTAGCTTGACCAGGTCGAGCCCGGCGCCGAGCGTAAAGAAAAAAATGATGAGAAAGAAATCGCGCAACGGTTTGAGACTCTCGGCGATGAACAGGGAGATCTTGCTGGAGGCGAGCGCCACCCCGGCGATGAAGGCCCCGATCTCGCGCGACAGCCCGAGCCACACCGAAAGCTCCGCCAGTCCCAGGCACCAGCCGATGGCGAGCAGGAAAATGTACTCCTGAATCACATCGAAGCGCGTGATCAGTGGTACCAGCACATGGCGCTCGACCAGCCAGGCCAGCACGCTGATGCCGATCAGCGCGAGCGCCAGTCCGCCGATGTTGGCGAGCAGCACCCGCTCGCCACCTCCGGCCTGCAGGAACAACATCATCAGAATCGCCATTACGTCTTGCAGCAACAGGATGCTGATCATGACTTCACCGGTGTGGCGATGGTGCAGGATCGTGGTTGGCAGCAATTTCAGGCCAACAATGGTGCTGGAGAACATCAGCCCGCCGCCGACGATGCATGATTCGATAGGTGTGTAGCCGAGCGCAAACCCAGCCGCGAGGCCGATGCCGCCTAACACCAGTGAACTGACCGCGGTGAGCAGGGTCGTCGATCCGAGCAGCCGAAACAGCTTCTGCGGGTGCATGTTGAGGCCAAGCAGGAACAACAGGAACATGATGCCAATGTCGGCCACGCCCTGAATAAGGGTGGCATCGGTCACCCAGCCGAGCAGCGATGGCCCCATGACGACCCCGAGCACGATGTACGAGACGATCAGCGCCTGGCGTGCATACAGCGCCAGTGTCGCAACCACCGCCGCGCCGGTGAAGATCAGGAATACGATAAACAGCAACGAGTCGCTGTGCATGGCCGTCGGTACCGAGGATGATGTTGTGACTGTAACACACGTTTGGCAATGCAGGTTTCGCGTGGCCGGTGTACAGTGAGGAAATCGACAACGTGGTGACAGTGCTTGATTTATCAGGACGTAACCGGAAAATACATAAGATGAAAAAAATATTGCAGAGCCTTGTCGACGGCGAACGTGTGATCCGCGCCACCCAGTACTCGCTCGCCGGGTGGCGAGCGGCGTATGCGAAGGAATCAGCCTTCCGCCAGGAATTGACCTTGGCACTGGTGCTCGTGCCGCTTGGGCTGTGGCTCGGGCGCACCGGCGTGGAGCGCGTGCTGTTAATCGGCAGCATGGTGTTGGTGCTGATTGTGGAGCTGCTCAATTCAGCGGTCGAGGCCACGGTCGACCGGGGCGGCAAAAATTGGGACAAACTGGCCGAACGCGCCAAAGACATGGGCTCGGCCGCGGTGATGACGTCGCTACTGTTGGTGTGCGCGACTTGGGGATTGATTCTCTACGACCGCTTCGGCAGTTGAGCCGATGCGCGCTGCCGCCGCACTCTGCCGTGTGGCAGACACATAAACCGTAAACCATCAGCGCAACGGGTGCCGCCGCCGAAGGCCGGCGCCACCGGCAGGGCAGCGCTTGCCCGGCGTGCGTTACGGTGCGTGCACCGTCCCCGCGGCTGACGGCAGCGAGCCCGAGTCGGGTGGGAAGACACGGTTGCGCAGCAGCAGCGTGTGCGCCACCTGGTACATGGCGAGCAGCCGGCCTTCGATCGTGGTCAAGTCCGCCTCCTGCGTTCCGGGACTCGCACTCACACGTGCGAGCAGGTCGTGCGTCACCCAACCGCGTTCCTCGATGCGCTCGATGATGTTGCCGCGCACGCACAGCGTGCCCGGCACGAAGTTCGGGTTCGGATCGAACAGCGAATGGCCGAGGCTCGCGAGCGGCGCGCGCCAGCCGGCCAGTTGCGCGACGCTCGGGATCACGTCGATCTGCCCGCCGACCCGGGTGCTGATGCCCGGCTTGAGGCCGGGGGCGACGATCAGCAGCGGCACGTGGTGCAGGCTCGGCGCATCGTTCGCCCGGCCGGTCAGACCGCTCACGTGGTCGGCGGTGAGGACGAAGATGGTGTTGTCGTAGTAACCGGCCTGCTTCGCCTCCTCGATAAACCGCCCGAGCGCCCAGTCGGCGTACAAGAGCGAATTGAGATACCGATGCTCGAGCGAGTCCGACGGGAATTTGGTCCACTGTTTCCCCGGCGACTGGAACGGCGGATGCGTGGAAGCGGTAAACACGAAGCCAATGAAGGGCTTCTTGGCCGCAGCGAACTGGCGGTTGGCCTCGTGCAACATGTCGTAGTCCCAGGCGCCGCGTTCGGTGGTGTTCTCGGCGTGGCCGGTGGCCGGAATGTCTTCGGCGCCGAGGTAGGTCTTGAATCCGGCCATGGCGGCGATCGAGTCGACGTGGAACGACGCGCGCTTGCTGCTCTGCAAAAAGATCGTGGCGTAGCCTTCCTGTTCAGCCATGTGGCCGAGATAGGCCATGCGGTTCTGTTCCATGCCCATGCCGATGTAGGCGGTGCCCGGCAGGGTCGGGATGCCGGCGACCAGTGACGCGAGCCCATCCATGCTGCGTTCGCCGTTGGCGTAGAAGCGCGTGAACAGCTGTCCCTGGCGGCTGAGTGCGTTGAAGTTCGGCGTGACGTCGTAAGCTTGCAGCCCCATCTCGCGGCGCAGCATGTCATTGTGCATCGCATCCCAACTTTCGAGCATCATCACCACGACGTTCGGCTTGCGTTTGTTATCGGCGCTGCGCGCGCGCAGCAGCGGGTAGTCGTCGCCCGCCTGGAAGCGCTCACCCACCGCCAGCACCTGCAGCTGGGTGCGCTCCACCGCCTCCTTCCAGGGAAAGAAGTCGGCGTTGATCTTGCGCGTATTGACCAGCGCGCGGCTCATGGCGAACGGTCCATTGAGGCTCAGATAGGCGGCGGCCGGGCGGCTGCCGACGAAGGCGTCGACCACATCGAGCGGCTTGTTGCCGAGTCCGCCGCGGATCAGCACGGTGATGCCGATCAGGGCGCCGAGCAGGATGGCGATGCGCGGCAGGAAGCGGCCGACCTCGCCATCGGCGCGCCGGAACAGCCGACGCCAAAGAAAGAACAGGCCGACGCAGGCCGCGAGGTAGAGGAGGATCGCCCAGCTGTAATCACCGATGGCCATGTCCAGCATCAGACCAACGTCACCGCCGAGCGCGGTGACTTCCGGGCCGACGTGGCGGTGCACAAAGCCGAAGTAGATGATGTCCGCGGCCAACACAAACAGAAATAGCGCCACCAGCACGAAGTTGGCCCAGGTCCAGAACTCGATCCAGGCACGGTGATGGTGGAAGCGGAACGGCATCAGCATGAGGATCGCCACCGCCCCGAGGATCGGGACGGCGTAGGCGACGACGCTTGCGATGCGTCCCACGAGATAGTGCTGGCCGAGGAAGGCCAGCAGCGCCGCCGCCGCGACCACCGCGGCGTTCGTCCCGAGCCAGGTCGACAGGCGCAGCCGATGCGGGTGGTGCACGAACACGAACGGCACCAGCAGCATGAGCAGCGGCACGCCGGTAACCAACACGATAATCGAGGCATCAAACATCAGGCCGCGCGCGAACGCACTCAGCGCCTCGTCGACGGTGAGGTCATGGAAATCCGGCAGATAGACCAGAAACAGCCCGACGCGGGCGAGCAGGAATACCAGCAGATTGAGCGAAAAAATGGCCAGAACGCGGCGGTGCGGTTTCTTCATGCCAACCTCGGGAAACGGGCCGAACGACGGGGGATTATATAGGGAGCGCGTCGCGGTTGGACAGGCAGCGGGCAATATCGGGTATGATCCCGACACGATACAGGCGGAGATGGCCGCGGCCCGCACCGGCCCTTTGGCCCCGCCCGTATGACTTCTCTCTAAAACGGAAAGCGCGCATGACAGTCCTGGTTTGTGGTTCCTTTGCCTATGACACCATCATGGTCTTCAACGACCGCTTCAAGAACCACATCCTGCCCGAGCAGGTGCACATTTTGAACGTGTCGTTCATGGTGCCGAAAATGCGCCGTGAGTTCGGCGGCTGCGCCGGCAACATTTCCTACAACCTGCACAAACTGGGTGGCGATGTACTGCCAATGGGAACGGTCGGCGAGGACTTTGAGCCATACGCGAAGTGGATGGACCAATGCGGCGTCCGCCGCGACCATGTGACCGTGGTGCCGGGCAGCTACACCGCGCAGGCGTTCATCACCACCGACATGGACGACAACCAGATCACCGCCTTCCATCCCGGCGCCATGGGACATGCGCACCTGAATACGGTCAGCCAGGCCAATGGCATCAAGCTCGGTATTGTCTCGCCGGATGGACGCGACGGCATGCTCTCGCATGCCCGCCAGTTTGCCGATGCCGGTATTCCGTTCATTTTTGATCCCGGCCAGGGCATGCCGATGTTTGGTGGCGGAGAATTGCTCGGGTTCCTTGAACAGGCCGCGTACCTGACCGTCAACGACTACGAATGCAAGCTGTTCATGGACAAGACCGGCAAGTCGCAGAAGGAGCTGGCGGCGCGCGTGCAGGCCATGATCGTGACGCGCGGTGGCGAAGGATCGGAGATTCACGCCAACGGCAAGGTCCACAAGATACCGGCCGCGCCGGTGCAGCTGATCAACGACCCAACTGGCTGTGGCGATGCCTACCGCGCCGGACTGCTGTACGGCATCGCGCGCAACATGGATTGGGAAACCAGCGGACGTATCGCCGCGCTACTCGGTGCTATCAAGATCGAACGGCACGGCACCCAGAACCACGAACTCGATCACGGCAGGTTCGCGCAGCGTTTCCAGGACAGCTTCGGCTACCGTTTCGACTGAACGCCGCCGCGTTAGCGGCGCGTGAACAGCGATTTGACCAGACGGGTGAAGCGGCCGCGTTTTTCCTTGCGCAGTTTGTCCTCCATGCTCGTGAGCCAGGCGATCTGGATCACGCGCCGCTCGCCCACGTACGGTAGGTGGCCGTGCCAGGAATTCTCGGTGCGGCGGAAGGCGCCGAAGTAGCCGTACAGAGGCTTCACCTCGGGGGCCGCGATATGATCGAAGCTTTCGCTGTCGGTCAGAACACGAAAGCAGCCGTCGCTCGTGTCCGGCCAGGCTTCGTTTAGATAGAGCAGTGCCGTGACCACCTTGACCCGCCCGTCGTTGTGGATCCGGCCGTCGGTCGCCTTGCTCCATTTGCGAATCGTCACGATCGACGGCAGCGATCCCAGGTTCGGTACGCCGAGCAGCTCGCCGAGCCGGTCCGCGAACGCGGGGTTCTCCAGACTGCGCACGATGGCGCGCACGGTCGGGCCGCATTCCTTCTCGTCCATCGGAAAGAAGCCCGGTCGGGTGTAGGCAGGAAAGTCCGCGGCGATTTTGGCACGCAAGCGATCCGGCAGCAGGTTGGTTGCGGTGAGGAACGGGAACGGTTCGTGCTGCAGCACGGCGATGTTCGCCTGGCTGAGAATCTCTGGTCCGAAAATGAGTTCGTCTTCGTAGGATGTCGAGCGTATGGCGACGGCGGCGCTTGCGGGCATTAGAACCTCCTTTTCACGGTAAAACGAGGGCGGAGCGACGCTGCCCTCACGACAGAAGTGGGAATCTACTCTTGCGCTTCCGAATTGGCAAACCCCCGGAAAGGCGTCAGCGGCCGTCCTGCAAGGCGGCCGCAAATGCCGAAATCGTGGTGAGCGGCGCCGCGCAGGCGTGGCCAGCGCACACATAGGCGGTGACGCCGCCGTTCGCAACGCGTTCCGCCAGCAGTCCCGGCAGCACCCGGGCGCTGTCCGGAATCGCCAGGGTCAGGCGGCGGGGCGTATACAGCCCCGCGGCGTGCGCGAGCCACGGTCGCATCGCAGCGGCGTCGCCGCGCAGCACGATCGTTTGCAGCGGGTGGAGATATTCCTCGACCGCGACCAGCAGCGCGTTATGCATGGACGGATAGTGCTCGATCTCGCGCCACAACGCCACGAGCGTGCTGTGCGCGGCGTCCAGAAAATGCGTGGCGCCGAGCAGATGGCCAAGACGCAGCAACACCTGTGCGGCCACGCCATTTCCCGACGGGATGGCATCGTCGCTGGCCGGCTTCGGTCGGTGGATGAGCTGTTCGTGATCATCGGCGGTGAAGAAGAAGCCGCCGCTGGTCTTGTCCTCGAAGTGATCGAGCAGGGTTTCGGCCAGCGCGATGAGAAAGTCGAGATCGCCATCACGCCAGCGTGCCTGCAGCAGCTCCAGCCCGCCGTCCAGTAAGAAGGCATAGTCATCGAGATAGGCATTGAGATGCGCGCGCCCATCTTTATAAGTCGCGAGCAGTCGGTCGTTCTTCCACATGTGGGTCCGGATGAAATCGAATGCGTGCTCGGCCGAGGCAACGAAGTCTGGCTGATCGAGCAGCCGTCCGGCGCGCGCCATGCCCTTGATCATGAGGCCGTTCCACGAGGCGAGAACCTTGTCGTCGCGCCCGGGACGCACGCGCTGGTCACGCGCTGTGAGCAGTTTGTGGCGCGCCTCGGTCAGCAATTGCGCGGCGCGTTCGCCACCCAGCCCGAGTTTCTCGGCCACGGTCGCCGGCGACTTAAACACGTGCAGGTTCCAGGCGTGGTCCTCGAAATTCGGCTTGCGGTCGAGGCCGTATACCGGCGCCAGCACCGCGTACTCGTCGGCACTGAGCAGCGCCCTGACCTCGTCCGGTTGCCACACGTAGAACTTGCCTTCCTCGCCCTCAGAGTCGGCGTCGAGCGCCGAGTAGTAACCGCCGTCCGGTGCCTGCATCTCGCGCATCGCCCACTCGCCGGTCTCGACAGCGATGCGCCGGAACACGGGGTCACTCAAAGCCACGGCGGCGTCGGCATACAGCACCAGCAGCTGGCCGTTGTCATACAGCATCTTCTCGAAGTGCGGAATCATCCAGTACTCGTCCACCGAGTAGCGGCAGAAGCCACCGCCGAGTTGGTCGTAGATGCCGCCCGAGGCCATGGCGTGCAAGGTATAGCGTGCCATGTGCAGCGCCTGCTCGTCGGGCACGCCGCGCGCCACGCTATCGGCCCAGTGGCGCAACAACCTTTCAATCGTGGTCGGGTGCGGAAACTTGGGGGCATGCCCGAAGCCGCCGTATTTCTCTTCAAACTGGCCGGCGATCTCGTCGCGCGCCTTTGTCAGCACTATCGGCGTGATCTGTACCCCGGCGGTTGGTGCCGCTGCCGACAGCCGTTGGAAGGTCGCGCGTATTGAGGCATTTTGAGTCTCGATCTCGTCGCGGTGGTCGTGGAAATACGCCGCCACCCGCCGGCACAGGTCCGTGAACGCCGGCATGCCATAGCGCGGCTCCTTGGGGAAATAGGTGCCGCCGAAGAACGGCGTGTGGTCGTCGGGAGCGAGGAACATGGTGAGCGGCCAGCCGCCCGGGCGCTGCGCCAGCATCTGGTGCGCGGCCTGGTAAATGCGGTCGAGGTCAGGGCGCTCTTCGCGATCGACCTTGATGTTCACGAACAATTCGTTCATGACCCGCGCGGTCGCCTCATCCTCGAACGACTCGTGTGCCATGACATGGCACCAGTGACAGGCGGAGTAGCCGATCGAGAGCAAAATCGGTTTGTTTTCGCGCTTCGCTTTCTCCAGCGCCTCCGGCCCCCACGGATACCACGCGACCGGATTGTGGGCGTGTTGCAGGAGATAAGGGCTGGTTTCGCGCGCGAGCGCGTTGGTGAACGAGCTGTCGGTGTGCATGGCGGCCAATCGAGTTCAGGCCGCAACACTATATTAGAAGCGGACTGCGGTTGTCGTCCGCGAAAAAGATAGGGTTATGTAACCGATGCAGGGTTCGCCATTTACCTAGCGTAGGCGCCGCCCACCGCCTACAGGTTCGGCGATAGATCGACGGTGGGCGATGCGCACCCTACGCGGGCTGGGATTCGTGTGCTGGAAACATCAGTGCGTACAGCACCTGTGCAGTCAGATAGACAATGATGCCGGAGAACACCACGTCGCTGAAAAAATGCCCGCCCTGCACGATGCGCACCAGGCCGATGCCGAGTCCGAACGCAGTGCCGAGCGTCAGCCACAACGCGCGTCGGCGCGGCAACACGAAGGCCAGTGCCAGAAAATAAAATCCGACCGAGGCATGGCCGCTCACGAACGAACAATTCTTCGGGCATTGATCCGCTGGAATGGCCGCTGGGGTGAATTGCTTGCTGCCACCGAACTCGGTGACCTGCGACGGCCGCGCCCGGCCCCAGTGGTCCTTGAATACGCCGTTCACCAGCAGCCCCGGTCCGACGATCATGACCAGCAGCAAGTACAGGGCGGCGCGTCGCCGGCGCACCACGGTTTCGCGATTCCTATATATAGTCCAGGATGCGATCAGGAAGCCGAGGCAGGTCACGACCACGCCGGCCGTGATCCACCACACCAGACTGTAGAGGAACCGCACGATCAACAACTGACGGAGATAGAAGCCCTGTTCGGGCTGGTAAAAGAAACCGGACACGGCCAGATCAATCTGCGGCCACACGACCAGCAGCACGCCGATCGCGGTCAGGATCAGAATATCGAAATGACGACGCAGCAGTGCCAGCACGCAGGCATCATAGCACCGGCCATCGCGCCTGCCACGAGCCGGGCTGTGCTATAGTCCGGCGCCATGAATTTATCGTCTCCGGTCTGCCCGCGTTTGGCGCGCCGTTTCGGCCGTGTGGCGCTGGTGTTCGTGCTGTTGATGGCTGCCGGCACGGGTGCCTGGCTCGCCATCGGCGATGGCGAACTCGTGACGCGCGTGCACTTCAGCCACTGGGTGCAGAGTCACTATGTCTGGGTGCGCCTGTTCACCGATTACGGTCTTTATCCTTTCTACTTCATTTTTCTCGCGCTGTTTCTCTACGGCCACTTCCGCAGCGAGCGCTGGATGAAGCTCGTGGCCCAGGCCTATCTGCTGGCCCAGCTGCTCGGCAGTGGGTTGACGGTGCGCGTTCTCAAGATGGTGCTGGGGCGCGCACGTCCGGATGCCACGCCCTTGCCGGGTTTCGAAAGCGAGTGGATCGGCTTCACCTGGGATGCAAAGTATCACTCGTTTCCCTCCGGCCATACGCCCGACATCGTGACCAGTGCTGTGTTCATGGCGTTGGTGGTGCGCGCGCCGTGGGCAGCGGGGCTGTTTATCCTGTGGGCGCTGGCCCTGAGTCTCAGCCGCCTGGCGCTCGCCAAGCACTACCCGAGCGATGCGCTCGCCGGCGCGTTGATTGCATTGGCGGCCAGTTATGTCGTACTGCGTTACTGGCTGTTGCCACGCCTCGAACGTCACCCGCCGTTTCCGCTGCCGAACTGGTGGCGCGGCTAGCGCTGCACACGGCGTGCCTGGCCGCTCAGCGTGTCGATCGCGAACCCGAGCACGGCGATCGTCCAGACAATCACCGCGCCCGACGGCAGATCAAACACCGCCGACAACACCAGCCCTACCGCATAGCCACTCGCGCCGAGCGCATAACCGACCGGCAACTGGCGTTGGGTGGCGAGGCTGCGACAAGCAAGCGCCGGCACGATCAGGCTGGCAAACACCAGGTACACGCCGACCAGTTGCACCGAGGCCGTGACCGCGAAGGCAAACAGTATATAAAAGCCAAGACGTCCGAGGCGTTCGCGCAGCCCGAACCACAGGCCCAGCAGCAGCGCGGTGAGCACCGCCACCGGCACGAGCTGGCCGTAGCTCACCCACAGGATCTGCCCGACCAGCAAATCCTTGAGGTGTTCGCCGCCATGCGGGTTGTCGGCCAGCAGCAGAATGCCGCCGCTCGCCGCCAGCGCGAACAGTACGCCGATCGTCGCCTCCTGCACCTCCGGCCAGCGCTTGTCGGTCCAGGTGAGCAACAGCCCGCCAAGCAGCGCGGCGCCGACGGCGGCGATCTGCACCGCCCAGCCCTGCGGTTCCCAGCCAAGCAGGTCCGCGGCGATTACGCCGAGCCCGGCGATCTGGGCGATGGCCAGATCGATGAACACGATGCCGCGCTTCAGCACTTGTATGCCCAGGGGCACGTGCGTTGCCAACACCAGCAGTCCGGCGATAAACGCCGGGCCGAGGATGCCGGTGTTCAAAGCATCCAGATTCATGTCGACACCTTGAGCAGGCGCGCGAGGGTGTCATCGAACAGACCGAACAGATCTTTGGCCTGGTCGGTACCGCCGACGGTAAACGGCAACATCAGCGCCGGGATGTGCGTGCGTTGCGCCAACCACTCGGACGCGCGTTCGTCCTCGTAGGCACTGCGGATGATGGCCTTCGCCGGATCGCGCTGCAGTTTGTTCAGTACCTCCTGCAGATGTGTGGCGGTTGGTTCCACGCCCGGTTTCGGTTCGAGTTCGGCCTCTTCGCGCAGGCCGAGCCAGTGATTCAGATAGGCCCAGCTCTTGTGGTGCGCGACAATCGCCATGCCCTTGAGCGGCGCTGCCTGTTTGTCCCAGCGTTGCAGCGCCGCCTGCCAGCGACCGGAGAAGTCGCGGTAGCGAGTCTGGTAATACGCGGCATTCGGCGCATCCATCTGGGCAAGGCGCTGGCTGAGTGCCGTCGCCACCAGGGCGATGTTGCGCGGATCGGTCTGGATGTGCGGATTGCCGGACGCGTGTACATCACCCGCCGCGCGGTCCAGCTGCGTGGGAAGATCGAGTTTCGTTACGAAACCGGCGGCCTCGAAATATCCGGGCTGACCTGGCTGGATCTTGTCGTTGCCGGACTGGCGCAGCAGGATCGGCAGCCAGCCGATTTCGAGCTCGGCGCCGGTGCACACCAGCAAGTCGGCATTGCGCACGCGCGCAATCAGGCCGGGACGTGCCTGGATGTGATGGGGATCCTGGAACGCCGTGGTGGCGTTGTACACCGAAACCTTGTCGCCACCCAGCTCTTGCAGGAGTGCGCCCCACTCCGGTTCGCAGGCGACGGCGTTGAGTTGCGCGAACGTCGCCGGGGGTATCGTCAGCCCGATGACGGCCGTTATTGCCAGGAATATTTTTTTCATGGGCATGCTCCTTAAAAGCTATGCGCGCCATGCGCGCCGAGACTCATCTGATACTGAACAAATACTTCATCGTCCGTCAGCCCCTCGTGCGCGCGGTCGCGCGCGTACTGCACGCGGATGCGGCTGAACTCGCTCAGGTTGTAGTCCAGCATGATACTGTTCCTGGTCGGATCGTATCCGGTGTTCGCGAGTTGGGCGCTGTTGGCGCCGTAGGCCACGTTCCCGGAATCGAGACGCTCGGTGCGCACGCCCACGCGCCAGTACGGGTGAAATTGATACACGGCCTGCAGGTACCAGCCGGCCTGGGTCGCCGTGTAGCTGCCGGGACTCGCGACACCGCCGACGTCGTAGATCAACTCACCATCCTGGCGGCGCCACAGGTACTCACCCTGGAGCTTGAAGTTGGTTTTTGTCGCGTTGCCGTTGGGCGCGTACTTCCAGACGAAATCGGCAATCCACAGCTGCGTATCGCCGCTGAACGTGTTGGTCACGTCGTTGCCGGCGACGTCGATGGTGCTCACCTGCTGGTCACGCGGCGCGGTGGTCAGCACCGACAATCCGGTGCGCCAGCTGTGGCTCACACCCAGGTCGCCACCGAGGTGCACGAAGAGGCTGGCCATGCCGGCGTCATTGCTGTCGCGATTGCTGCCGGGATAACTGCGGCCGCGTCCCAGCTCGCTGCCCAGTTCCAGAAAGGTGTCGAGCGGTGCCAGCCAGCGCAGTTGCACGCCGTCGTCACCGAGCTGGCCACCCAGAAACGCCTGGTAGGCGAGCGGCGCGTCCACGAAATCCCAGACATGCGCGTGTTGCTCGTTGAGATAGCCGATGCCGGAGAAGTATCGACCGGCTTTGAGGGTGAAGCCGTTCGACAATGCGCTGGTCTGAATGAAGGCCTCCTCTACAGAAGCCGTGTTGTCGGGGGCGAGGGCAAGATTGAGACCGCCATAGAAATACGGATCGACATTGGCATAAATGCCGAGCTCCGATTCGCCCAGGCTGAAACCACGAAATCCCGGACCAACTTCGACATCCGCGGGTACGGGAAAATTTGTGATCCGGTAGTTCGCCGGGTCCTGCGACAAATTCGCATAGGTTCCGGACAGAATCAGCGAGATGGCTGGATTGAAGGCGTTGCTCTTTTGCGGCGGCGCGGCCGCACTCTCGGCCTGCTGCAGGCGTTTTTCCAGCTCGGTGATGCGCGCGTCGTCCATCTGTTTGAGCTGCTTGATCTCGTCGCGTATTTTCTCAAGATCGGCATCGTCCGCGGCGCGCGCTGGCGTGCCTGCTTGAGCAAGCACCACGGCCACCAACACCGCAAGTGGTATGCGTTTCATTGTGTGAACCTCGTCTGCTGCTTGAAGATCCGGTCGGCGGTAAGGCGCCGACACGGGACCGCTTCAGATGAGGACGGGAGGCGCGCGCGATGCGTAGGACGGAGCGGCCCGGGAATGGAACGTGACCGGTGTCGGTGTGATTTCCCGGGGGGCGAGGGCAATCAAGGCGGTGATCGTTGCGCTCACCGGCAAGGCGCCGTCGATCGGGGCGACCGCCAGGCATTTCTCGCAGGCCTGTGCATGCGGTAGTTGTTTGTCCGTCGGCGACGAGTGTCTGCCCGCATCCGCCAGATGCGAGACAACATGCAGGACTGCATCCGCCTGCGCGAACAACAGGAGGAAGGCGAGTCCGGCGTGGAGCGGGGTGCGACGCAGCATCGCCCAGTGTGGACCAGACGATTCCGCGCCGTCAAGCCAGGATGACCATCGCTCACCCGTGTGCCTTTCTTGTCAAGCACGGCGCCGAAGACCACCGCCAGGGTGCCGCGTCATGGGTCCGGCGATGCGGGGTGTGCCGCAGTCTGCCGGTTTGTACCACCGGTCTGCGGCGCAGACGCCAGTCCGCTGACCTTGTACAGTGAGTGGTGCTAACGTTGTACTGATCACCAAGCGTCTCCTCATCCATGTCTGACCATCCGCGCGAAGCCAGCAAACACAAGTCGCCGCCGCGCCCGATCAAGCCTGTTGCGGGCAAGACCGATCCGCTGCTGCACAACCTCCAGAATTTCGTCGTGGAGGAAATCGAACTGGCCGATATCGCGCCGCCGCGCGCAGCGAAAAAGGTGAAGACCGCGTCACGTTGGTGGCCGGCGCTGCGCATTGGGTTGGGCGCGACCGGCCTGTGGCTGATCGTGGCGCTGGCGTCCATGGCCACGCGCAGCGCCTGGCCGACCGACGAGACCCGCTGGCTCGCCATCGCCTGGGAGATGTGGGCGCGGGGCGATCTGTTGGTGCCGCGTCTGAACGGTGTGTCCGTCAGCGTGCCGCCGCTGTTCCTGTGGCTGATGCAAGGCGGTTGGTTCGCGTTCGGTGTGGTCGAATGGTGGGCGCGGCTGGTGCCGGCCTTGTTCATGCTCGCCAGCCTGTTCCTCGCGGCCCGCATGGCGCGCTTTCTCTGGCCGGGTCGGAGCGGCCCCGCGCGTTACCTGCCACTCGCACTGCTCGGTGGTTTCTACTGGGTGTTTGCCGCGACCCTGCTCAGCGCCGATCTGCTCACCGTCTTCTTCACGCTGTTCGCACTGACGGCGCTGTTGTGGATGTGGCGCGCGCGCGACCTGCGCGTGTGGTTGCTGCTCGGCCTGGCGTTCGGGCTCGGGCTGCTGGCTTCCGGCAGCCTGATCTTTCTGTACGTCCTGCCGGTGGCCATGCTCGCCCCGCTCTGGGCGCGCGGCACGCCGACCATGCCGTGGAAATACTGGTATGTCGATATCGTCAAGGCCGCGTTGGTCGGTCTGGCGATTTATGCGGCGTGGGCGGTTCCGGTCTCGGCCAGCGCCGGCCTGGCCACGGTGCTCGGCCCGTTGCTGACGCCGTTGGATGCCAATACGCTCAATCTGTTTGCCGGCGCGCGCCCGTGGTGGTGGTATCTGTTCCTGTTGCCGTGGCTCGCGTTCCCGTGGGCGCTGTGGCCGTTGCCGTGGCTGCGCTTGTGGCACATTCGGCGCGAGCCGATCAGCAACGGCTTGGCGTTCTGCATGTGCTGGGCGGTGTCGGTGATTGCGCTGTTTTCGTTCTTCGAGGTGAAGCAGCCGCAGTTTCTGCTGCCGGTGGTGCCGGCTTTTTTTCTGGCGGCGACCTGGCTGCTGCTGGATGAGCAGCACGCGACACACGATCACCGGCGGCTGGCATCGACTATGATTTTCCCCCTGCTCCTGCTCGGCGGGCTGCTCGCCATCCTGCCGGGTCTGCCACGGGTCGAGTTTCTGCCGGAATTCCTGTGGCAGCTGTCACCGTTCGTGGGTGTCGGCATCATCGGCGTCGGTGTGGCGGTCGGCTGGTTGCCATTGCCGGCCATTGAGGCACGCATTGCCAACATGGCGGTCACGGTGGTGGTGATCACGGCGCTCGCGCTGCTCGTCGGTGGCTGGCAGTTCAATCCCCATTACGATCTGAACGAAGCGGCACGCCTGCTGGCCACGGCCCAACAGCAGGGCAGTGCGGTGGCGCATGTCGGCGCCTACAACGGGGAATTCCACTTTGCCGGGCGTCTAACCAAGCCGCTCACGGTCGTTCCTCCCGAGCAGCTGGGGCGGTGGGCGGTCGAGCACCCGGACGGGCTTATTGTCACCTATACGAATGTCTGGCAGCCCGCGCTGGTGCCGGGTGCGATTCCGCTTTACGAACAATCGTACCGCGACACGCAGTTGCGTATCTGGCCGGTGGTGGCGCTTAAAGGCGGTTAGCAGGCATCGATTCCTGATAATGAAGCCCGATCATGTCCTTGTCGGAACAAAGTTCATTGGTTCAGCTCCGCTTCGTTCGTCTTGTCATGAGAATGAAGCCCGATTATTTCTTTGTCGGAACAAAGTTCATTGGATCAGCTCCGCTCCGTTCGTCTTGTCATATATAATGCGCAGCGTTATTTCTCCGAGCCCCGCGCATGTCCGCCAAGCCCCTGCGACTCAAGAAGCACGAAGACCGCCGCCTGCACACCGGCCACACCTGGGTGTTCAGCAATGAGGTAGATACCAAGATTACGCCGCTCGATGCCTTCGCGCCGGGCGAGGCCTGCGTCATCGAGGAGGCCTCGGGTCGGGCGATCGGCAGCGGCTATGTGAATCCGGCCACGCTCATTAGTGCACGTCTGGTGAGTCGTGACCCGACGCTGCTGCTGGACCAGTCGCTCATCACCCATCGCCTCAACATCGCGTTGTCCCTGCGCGAACGCCTGTTCGACAAACCGTATTACCGTCTGGTGTTCGGCGACAGCGATGGCTTGCCTGGCCTGGTGGTGGATCGCTTCGCCGGCGTGCTGGTGGTGCAGATCACTACCGCCGGCATGGAACGCCTGAAAGCGGAAGTGCTGGCAGCGCTCGACAAGGTGCTGAAGCCGGACGCTATATTGCTGCGCAACGATTCCTCCATGCGCGCCATGGAAAACCTGCCGAGCTACATCGAGACCGTGCGCGGCGAGATACCGGAGTGGCTGGCGCTGGAAGAGAATGGACTGTGCTTCGAGGCGCCGCTCGCGCGCGGCCAGAAGACCGGCTGGTTCTTCGATCACCGCATGAATCGCGCGCGCGCCGCGGCCTACGTGCAGGGCAAGCGCGTGCTCGACGTGTTCAGCTATCTCGGCGCCTGGGGTGTGCAGGCTGCGGCCGCCGGCGCCGAATCGGTGCTGTGTGTGGACAGCTCGGCGCTTGCACTCGAAGGAGTAACACGCAACGCGCACCTGAACCATGTTGAAGCGAAGGTGCAGACCCGCCAGGCCGATGCCTTTGATGTGCTCAAGGAACTGCGCGCCGCGCGCGAGCGCTACGATGTCGTGATCCTCGACCCGCCGGCACTCATCAAGCGCCGCAAGGACACCAAGGAAGGTACCCAGGCCTACCAGCGCCTCAATCAGATGGCCATGCAGGTGCTGAGCAAGGACGGCATTCTCGTGTCCTGTTCGTGCTCGTATCACCTGGAACGCGACACGCTGCGCGACCTGCTGCTCAAGAACAGCCGCCACCTCGACCGCTTTCTGCAGATCGTCGAGGAAGGCCATCAGGGACCGGATCATCCGGTGCACCCGGCGATTCCCGAGACCGCGTATCTCAAGGCGTTTTTTACCCGCGTTCTACCGAACTGAGGCATTGAAACATGCTTGCACCCGACATCGATCCTGTTGCGATTTCCCTCGGTCCCGTCAAGGTTCACTGGTACGGGCTGATGTACGTGTTCGGCCTGCTGGCGCTCTGGTTCTTTGCCACGCGGCGTGCAAAGCGGCCGGATTCCGGCTGGACGGCGGAACAGGTCAGCGACTTCGTGTTTTACGGCGCGCTCGGTGTGATACTCGGCGGGCGCCTTGGCTACATGCTGTTCTACAACCTGCCGCACTACCTCGCGTACCCGCTCGACGTGTTTAAGATTTGGCAGGGCGGCATGTCCTTCCACGGCGGCCTCCTCGGTGTGTTGCTGGCAATGCTGTATTTCGCGCGCAAGACCGGCAAGACCTTTTTCGTGGTGGCGGATTTCTTCGCGCCGTGGGTGCCGATCGGCTTGGGGCTCGGGCGCCTCGGCAACTTCATCAACCAGGAACTCTGGGGGCGCACCACCGATCTGCCGTGGGGCATGGTGTTCCGTGAGGCCGGGCCTTTACCACGTCATCCCTCGCAAATCTATCAGGCCTCGCTCGAAGGCCTGGCGCTGTTCGTGATCCTGTGGCTGTTTGCGCGCAAGCCGCGCCCGACCGCCAGTGTCTCCGGTCTGTTCCTGGTCTGCTACGGCCTGTTCCGTATTCTGGTGGAGTTCGTGCGCGAGCCCGATCCACAGCTCGGCTATCTCGCCTTCGGCTGGCTGACCATGGGGCAGGTGTTGAGTGTGCCGATGATCCTGTTTGGTGTCGGGCTGATGGTGTGGGCCTATAAGAAGAAGACCGCGTGAGAGGACTTTGGATCGCGGATCCTGATGGTGGTGGGACTTGCCGGTAGTTCCGAATTTGGTACGATGCGACGGACCTACAAACGGTTGTCGAGCTCGTGGGCGCAAGTTCGGAAGTATCACCAGTCTGGCAGTTGCGTTGGGCGACTGCCTGGAGCAACCAAGAAAATCGAAGGGAGAAAAACATGTATCAACCAAAAAAAACGCATAGCATGATGTTAGCGGCGGTGTTGGCAGCCGGATTAACGCCGTGTATAGCGCAGGCGGGAGCGTGGTATGTGGGCGCAGGCGTCGGCCAGGCCAAATCCGACATCGATACCGACAGTATTGCTTTCCTTTCCGGTACCCCGGTCAATACGGATGAGACCAGTACGGCTTTCAAGATATTTGGAGGATACCAGTTCGGCAAGCACTTCGGTATCGAGGTCGGTTACATTGATAGGGGTGAAGTCTCTGCAACAGCCCCGGGGCCGGACACGTATAAGATGGCGCTCAGTGGGATTGATGCCTTTGTCGTGGGTATATTGCCCATCAGCAACGAATTTTCGCTGTTTGGAAAGCTCGGGTTTATATCGTGGAATTCCGACGTCACGGTTTCCCTTGCTGGTTTCGGTACCGGGAAGGCTAACGAAAGCGACATCGATCTGGCATTTGGTCTTGGTGCGCAGTACAACTTCACCAAGAATATCGGAGTCCGGGCTGAATATGAGGCGTTTGATATCGATGTGGCACAGGCGGGGGCCGGCAACACTTATGTTCTCTCGCTGAGCGCCACGTATAAATTCTGATTTGTCTGCAGCGTCTGGTAGTTATTGAATGAAGTCCATGGACGGACTTTTTCAACCCGCAAAGTAATCACGGCGATTTTCGCCTTGCTCGATCGTTCCTGCTTCGAAGCCACTTTTAAAATGACGACGCATCCCAAATCTCGGGCAATACCAGTTCTGAGCAGGATTTGCGCGTTTCAAAGAACCCCGGCGGGTGCCCGCCGGGGTTCTTTGTTTTCTGGAGCGGCAGTGGCATCACTTCCTGGTTGCGGGCGTGGGTGGCCGACGCTCGCTCGTTGCCCTCTGCAACTGCAACAGGTACTGGCGGTGTGCCCGCTGTAGTGCCGTCGGGTCACCGAGACTGCTCTCGATCTCGCCGGCATATTTCGCTAATCCGAGCTTGGTCAACGCCGGTTGCTGCGCGGTCTTGTGCAGGCAGGGCAGCACGCCTTTGACGAAATCGGGATAGTCGCGAACGCCGAGCTTGCGCTGGCCGAGGTGCTGAAAGAAACGCTCCGAGTCGTCGCGCAACGACTTGGCACACCCCAAGTTCTGCACCGCGGCGGTCTGACGGAAGAGGTCGTTTTGCCAGCGAACAGTGAGCAACACATCGGCAACGTCGCCACGGGCGAGTTGCACCGATGGGAGGTGCGCATCGAGCCGGTTGAACAAGGTGCGGTGTGGATAGTGTGCCTGCGTCAACTTGTTGGACGGTAGTCCGGCGACTGTCTTGGCCGCTGCACCGACGCCGAAGGTGTTGGTTCCTTTCTGAAGTTTTAGTCAAGCATTCACAACGACCAGCATCGGCTAGGCATGCTCGCGCGCAAAGCGCGCATAATTCTCGCGGTCAGCTCCTTCTCGCCGAGCAGCTTACGCGCCGCCGCAGCATCGGACTCAGCGCCGCTGAGCTTGTATTGGGCGGCCAGGCGCGTCATCACCGAGCGGTGAAGCTCGAGCACCGCGTGCGCCGCTTCCGCATCGGAAGCGAGCCGCTCCCCGAAGGGAACAGGTTTTTCCTGAGCGCGTCATGTCGAAGCGCACCGCTGTTCACTCGCCGCGGCCCCTGATCTTGTTCTTTCTCAGCCGGGCTGCTATGGTTTTCTGTAATAATTAATAATTACAAGCGCCAATGCGCCAGGCACACACCTGCCACAGGAGCCTCGTCAATCATGACGGCCCAGATTATTCCCCTGGCTCTGTATCAAGAAGTGGCCGAGCGTCTGCGCCAGCGCATCTACAGCCAAGACCTCAAGTCCGGGGAGTGGATCGACGAACTGGCGCAGTGCCAGCACTATGGTATCAGCCGCACACCCCTGCGCGAGGCGCTCAAGGTGCTGCATGCTGAAGGGTTGGTGGTGTTGGTCCCGCGCCGTGGCTGCCGCGTTAATACACTGACTGCAGCCGAGCTCGATCAGGTCTTCCCGGTCATGGCCCTGCTCGAGGGCCGTTGCGCCTACGAGGCCTACACCAAGCTCACCCCCGAAAGTCTCGCGCGTCTGCAGGAACTGCACGCCGAACTTGAGCATCATGCCGCCACCGGGGATATCGATCATTACTACGAGCGCAATTCTGCCTTCCATGAGGAAGTTGAGCGTTTGGCAGACAACCAGTGGCTGCAGCGCGCCGTTGCGGATCTGCGCAAGGTGTTGAAGCTGGCACGCCACCGCCAGTTGCTGCTGCCGGGGCGCCTGCAGGCCTCGCTCAACGAGCACCGGCGGATCATTGAGGCATTCCGCGGCAACGATCCGGCCGTGGCCGAAGCGGTGATGAAGGATCACGTGTTGAAGCTGCGCGCCGCTCTGACGCGTCTCGATAACCAGGAATAACTGCTGGACACTACGCTTCCCGAAGCTCCGGCGTGTAGCGAAGTCAGCGGTGAGTTTGTTCAGATACAAAACGAAGTCCGACATAGGAGGCTGTGAGATGAAAAACATTCTGTCAAGATTCACACTGATTCCGGTTCTGTTTGGTGTACTACTGTCCCTGCCATCGCTGGCGCAGGCCGCCGAGGCACGCGTGATCAAGCTCTCTCACCAGTTCGCCGGCGGCACAATCGACGAGGGCGATTTTCGCGATCGCCTGGCGCGCAAGTTTGCCGCCGAAGTGGAGAAGCGCACCCATGGTGAGCTCAAGTTTGAAATCTATCCGGCCGGCTCACTGGTCAAGACCATGAGCCAGTTCGGTGCCCTGAGCAAAGGCGCGCTCGACATGACCGTCTTGCCGCTCGCCTACGCCGGCGGCATGGTGCCCGAGGTCAACCTCACGCTCATGCCGGCACTGGTGACGAGCTACGAACAGGGGTTGCGCTGGAAGACCGCGCCGATCGGCCAGGAACTCACCCGCATCCTGGACGAGAAGGGTGTCGTGATTCTGACCTGGGTCTGGCAGGCCGGCGGTATCGCCAGCACCGAGAGGCCGGTGATCGTGCCCGATGATGCCAAGGGCATGAAGGTGCGCGGCGGCAGCAAGGAGATGGACATGATGCTGAAGGCCGCCGGCGCGGCCATCACCAGCGTGCCGTCGAACGAGATCTACAGCGCCATGCAGTCGAAGGTGCTGGATGCGGCGGTAACATCGTCTACCTCGCTCATCAGTTTTCGCCTGTACGAGTACAGCAAAAACGTGACGACCGCGCGCGAGAAATCGTTCTGGTTCATGTTCGAGCCGCTGCTTATGTCGAAGGTCACCTATGACAGCCTGACGCCGGCGCAAAAAACGATCGTGATGGAAGTCGGCGCGAGCCTGGAGAAGTTCGCCATGGATGCGGCCAAGGCTGATGACCAGGAGCTGGCCAAGGTCTATGCCAAGGCCGGTGCCAAGGTGCACAACATGGACGACGCGGCGTTCCAGAAGTGGAAGTCGATCGCCCAGCAGACTGCCTGGAAGGATTTCGAAAACATCGTGCCGAACGGCAAGAAGCTGATGGAGATGGCGAGCTCGGTCAAGTAAACCATTGCGCAGTTACCCTGCCCCGCGTCCGCGGGGCAGGGGCCGTTTCACCGGAGGCCCACGCGTGCGGAAGATCTGGGATCTGTTCAGCAACGCCATCAAGCAGTTCAATGTAGTCATGGGTTATCTGTCGGCGGGTGCCATCATCCTCGGTATCACCATCCTGGTCTTCGAAGTGGTCGTGCGCTATGTACTGGCCTGGCCGACCGACTGGGAAATCGAATTCAGCATTCTCCTGCTGATTGTCTCCACCTTCATGGCGGCCGCCTCCACGCAGCTCGTCCGCGGCCACGTCACCATCGAGGTGCTCGACAGCGTGCTGCCCGCGACCTGGAACCGCTGGCGCCTGCTGATGGCCGACGTGCTGTCGCTTTTTATTTGTGCGGTGGTGGCCTGGAATGCCTGGCATTACTTCCGTGACGCCTGGACCCAGAACTGGGTGAGCGAAACCACCTGGGCACCGAAGATGTGGATTCCATATGGCTTCATGGCGCTCGGCATGAGCACGCTGGTGCTGCAGCTGTTCGTGCAGATTGTCGAAGACGAAATGCGGCTGGCATCCCGGGGGGCGCGCTGACGTGGGCGTATTCGAAATCGGATTGCTGTACGTCATCGGCACCTTCCTGCTGCTGTTCAGTGGCATGCCGATCGCCTTCGCTCTGGGCGCGGTGGCGCTGGTGTTCATGTACTTCTTCATGCCGGCGATCAACCTGCAGATCATCGCCGAGACCATCTACGGCGAGCTCAACAACTTCACGCTGCTGACCATCCCGATGTTCATCCTCATGGGCGCGGCCATCGGCAAATCACGTGCCGGTTCGGATCTGTACGACTCCATGCACCGCTGGCTGTTCCGCCTGCCCGGCGGATTGGGGGTAGCCAACGTCGTCGGCTGCTCAATCTTTGCCGCCATGTGCGGATCGAGTCCGGCCACCTGTTCGGCGATCGGCAGCACCGGCATCCCGGAGATGCGCAAGCGCGGCTATTCGCCGGGACTGGCGGCCGGGCTGGTCGCGGCCGGCGGCACGCTCGGCATTCTCATTCCGCCGAGCCTCACGCTCATCATCTACGGCATCGCCACCGGCCAGTCGATCGGCAGGTTGTTTCTGGCCGGTGTCGGACCGGGCATTCTGCTTACCGTACTGTTCTCCATCTGGGTGGTGTATGCGTTTCTGCGCGAGAAGCGTCGCGCGCTGGCGGGTCTGGCGGGCAAGGCGGGCAAGCGTCTCCTGGAGAAAGAACACTACAGCTGGCGCCAGCGACTCGAGACGCTGCCACGGCTGGCGCCATTCGTGCTGCTCATCGCCATCATCATGGTCGCATTGTACGGCGGCTGGGCCACGGCCAGCGAAGTCGCCGGCGTGGGCGCGTTCGGTGCGCTGCTGATGGTAATGCTGGTTTACCGCTGTTACCGCTGGAGTGACCTCAAGGCGATCCTGAACGGCAGCGCGCGCGAGAGCGCCATGATCATGATGATCATCGCCATGGCGTTTCTCTACACCTATGTGGCGAGCTACCTGCACATCACCCAGAGCGCGGCCGAGTGGCTGGTAGGCCTACACCTGACGAAGTGGGCGTTCTTCTTCTGGGTGAACGTGTTCCTGGTGGTGATCGGCTTCTTCCTGCCACCGGTGGCGATCATCGTAATGGTGACGCCGATCATCCTGCCGGGGTTGCAGGCGCACGGTTTTGACCTGGTGTGGTACGGTATCATCATGACCATCATCATGGAGATGGGACTGATTCATCCGCCGGTTGGGCTCAATCTGTTTGTCATCAACGGCATTGCCCCGGACATCCCGTTCCGCGACATCATCTGGGGCGTGCTGCCGTTCATCGTGATCATGGTGCTGGCCATCGCGCTGCTGGCGTTCCTGCCGGGCATCGCCATGTGGCTGCCCAACCTGAGTTGAGCGGCGTACGCATGCGCCAATGGGATACGCTCGCCGCCAACCGCCGCGCGCGGCTCGCCCGCGGGCAGGCGATGAGCAGCGGCAAGATCGTTGATCCAGCCATGATCACCGCGCTGCTGGAGGCGGTAATCGAACCCGGTGATCGTGTCTGTCTCGAGGGTGACAATCAGAAGCAGGCGGACTTTCTCGCGCGTTCCCTCACCCGGGTGGATGTGACACGCGTGCACGACCTGCACATGGTGCAGTCGGTGCTGGCCATGCCGGAGCACCTCGAACTCTTCGAGCGCGGCATCGCGCGCCGTCTCGACTTCTCGTTCTCGGGTCCGCAGGGCGCGCGCCTCGCGCGCCTGGTGCGTGCCGGAGGCATCGAGATCGGTGCGATCCACACCTATCTCGAACTCTTTTCCCGCTATTTCATCGACCTCACGCCGCGCGTCAGTCTCATCGTGGCAAGCAGCGCGGACCGCGCCGGCAACCTGTACACCGGCCCCAACACCGAGGACACGCCGGCGATCGTCGAGGCCACGGCGTTCAAGAATGGCATTGTCATCGCGCAGGTGAATACGCTGGCAGAATCGCTGCCGCGCGTCGACATCCCCGGCGACTGGGTGGACTACGTGGTCGTGAGTCCGACGCCGCACATCATCGAGCCGTTGTTCACGCGCGACCCGGCACAGATCAGCGAGATCCAGGTGCTCATGGCGATGCTGGTGATCCGCGGCATCTACGCGGAGTATGGCGTGAACCGCCTCAACCATGGCATCGGTTTCGACACCGCCGCGATCGAGCTGCTCCTGCCCACCTACGGCGAACGTCTCGGGCTCAAGGGCAAAATATGCCGGTACTGGGCGATGAACCCGCACCCGACGATCATCCCGGCGATCGAGTCCGGCTTCGTCGAGTCGATCTACTCCTTCGGCTCGGAGCTCGGCATGGAGGCGTACACCGCCGCGCGCTCCGACATCTTCTTTACCGGCCCGGACGGCAGCCTGCGCTCCAACCGCGCGTTCTGCCAGGCGGCCGGTCATTACGCCTGCGACCTTTTCATCGGCTCGACGTTGCAGGTGGATCTCGAAGGCAACAGTTCCACCGCCACGCTCGACCGCATTACCGGTTTTGGCGGCGCACCCAACATGGGCGCCGACGCGCGCGGCCGGCGGCACGCGAGCGGCGCATGGCTCAAGGCCGGTCACGAGGACGCGGGCGCGAGCCGCATGCCGCGCGGCCGCAAACTGGTGGTGCAGATGGTGGAGACCTTTCGCGAGCGCATGCAGCCGGCGTTTGTCGAGCGTCTCGATGCCTGGCATCTCATGGAGGAAACCGGCATGGCGCTGCCACCGGTGATGATCTACGGTGACGATGTCACGCACATCGTCACCGAGGAAGGCATCGCCAACCTGCTGCTGTGCCACGACGCCGAGGAGCGTGCCGAGGCAATCCGTGGCGTGGCCGGCTACACGCCGGTGGGTCTCGCACGCAACTCGCGCGCGGTCGAGAATCTGCGCGACCGTGGCGTGATCCGACGGCCGGAAGACCTGGGCATCGATGTGCGCGAGGCCGGCCGCGATCTGCTGGCGGCGCGCACAATGAAGGACCTGGTGCACTGGTCCGGCGGGTTGTACAACCCACCGCGGCGGTTCCGCAACTGGTAAGGAGGCGGCGATGGAACACCTCGAATTCGATTTCCCCGGACGGCCGATGCCCGTGCCGGCGCGCGCGCAGGTCATCGTCGGGGTCGTGTCCTCGGGCAATCTCGAAGTGTTGATGGAGAAGGTGTCGCTCAACGGTAGTTGCCACGTGAACGTGGATACGGTGATTACAGGTTTTGGCCGCATCTGGCAGGCAGTACTCAGCGATTTTTTTGCGCGCCATGCGCTCTCCGACGTGCGCATCTCGATCAACGACGTGGGTGCGACGCCGGCCGTCGTGGGCCTGCGTCTCGTCCAGGCGCTGGAAGATCTCCAGCGCGGTGTGTCATGAACGCCGCGCGTCACAGTTATTATGAAGCGACCGCCCGGCAGCGGCTGGCGGCGCTGCTCGATGCCGGTTCGCTGCACGAATTCCTCGGGCCCGCGGCGCGCGTCACCAGTCCGCATCTGCCGGTGCTCGGTCTGCCCGTGGCCTTCGATGACGGTGTTATCGTTGGTCGCGGCCGGCTCGAAGGGCAGCCGGTGCTGGCCGCGGCGCAGGAAGGCGGCTTCCTCGGCGGGGCGGTGGGCGAGGTGCACGGCGCCAAGATTACCGGCCTGCTCGAGCGCGCGCTCGAAGAAAAGCCGCAGGGTGTGTTGCTGCTGCTGGAATCGGGTGGCGTGCGTCTGCATGAGGCCAACGCCGGCCTGATCGCCGTGTCCGAGATTCTGCGCGCGTTGCTGGCACTGCGCGCTGCGGGCATTCCGGTCGTGGCCCTGATCGGTGGCGCCTACGGTTGCTTCGGCGGCATGGGCATCGTCGCGTGCTGTTGCGACGCCATCGTCATGAGCGAGAACGGCCGCCTCGGCCTATCGGGCCCGGAAGTGATCGAGACGGTCGCCGGGGTCGAGGAGTTTGATTCGCGCGACCGGGCGCTGGTGTGGCGTACAGTCGGCGGCAAGCATCGGTATCTGCTTGGCGAGGCACAACGTCTGGTGGCCGACGATCTTGCCGAGTTCCGCGCAGCCGCGCGCGAGCTGCTGCGCGCAGTGCGGCCACTCGATCTGGCGACGCTCGAGGCCGAGCAAGCATGCCTCGCCGAGCGCATCGCGCGCTACGGCGATTGTGCCGATGCCCAGGACGTCTGGGCGCGTCTCGGTGTGCAACAGCCGGAGCGTCTGCCGCTGCTCGATGAAGAGGAATTCCTGCAAACGGTGGCGCCGGCCATGGTGAGGAACAAACCGTGAACTGGGAAGAACTTCTGCAGCAACTCCTTCCCGCAGGCCACAGCGTGCGCCGCCGCGGCGACTTCCTGTCCGGCACCGGTTGTGTAGACGGTGAAACAATCGCGGTGATCGGCACCACCGACCACGCCTACATCGGCATCGAGCTCGCACTGGAGATGGCCGCCGAAGTGCTGGCGGTGGTGCGCACGTATCCAGGCCGTGCTGTCCTGTTGCTGGTCGATACGCGCGGCCAGCGTCTCACTCGGCGCGACGAGCTGCTTGGCATCAATGGCTATCTGGCGCATCTTGCGCAGTGTCTGGAACTCGCGCGCCGGCGCGGTCATCGGCTGGTGAGTCTCGTGTACGACGAGGCCGTAAGCGGTGGTTTCCTCGCCGGCGGCATGCAGGCCGACAGCGTCTGCGCGCTGCCGGCCGCCGAGGTGCAGGTGATGAACCTGCCGGCCATGGCGCGCGTCACGCGCATTCCGCTCGAGCGGCTTGAGGAGCTGAGCCGCACGTCGTCGACCTTTGCGCCGGGCGTGGAGAACTTTTTCAAGCTGGGCGGCATCCACGCCATCTGGCCGGATCGGTTCGCCGCGCGTCTCCAGGGCGCGCTCCGCGCGGATGCCGATGCGGATCAGCGACGCGCTCTGGGGCGCGAGCGCGGCGGCCGGCAACTGGCGCAACAGGTCGCACAGCGCGTGCGCGAGGAGAACGATGCTTCGCGCTGAAGTCGCGCACGTTGCGGCACGGCGCCATGACCTGGTGTGGGTGGATCCGTGCTGCTTGCGACAGCATCTGCACGGCGAGATCGCGCCCTCGGAGCGGGCGCTGGTGCAAGAGTGGTTCGAGCACGGCCGCCCGGCCGTGGTGCGCCGGAGCGAGGCGCACACGCCGGATGGCATGATCAACCTCGGCATTCCGTTGTCGCCGCAACGCGGGCGTTTGCGCATAGCCTTGACGCTTGCCGCCAAGGTCGTGCGCGACATCCAGCCGCCGTTGCTGCTAACACGCGTCACACCGCATGCCCCGGCTACCTGGCAGGCGCCACTGCGCTACCTGGCGGCGGCCGCCGAAGCCATGCAGCTGCCGTTGCGTGTATATGGCTCGCTCCTCTGGCAACACCTGACCGGTGAGCCGTATGTCACGGAGCGATCGGATGTAGATCTGCTCTTCAGGGTGCGCGACGCATTCCACTTGCGGTCGGCTATGACACTTCTGCTGCAATGGGAACGCGAGACCGGGCTGCGTGCCGACGGCGAGTTGCTGCTCGCGGATGGCTCCGGTGTCGCCTGGCGCGAGTTGTTGCACGGTGACGGGCCGGTACTGGTAAAACGCATTGCCGCCGCCGACTTGCTGGCGCGCGCGGATGTGCTGCAGAACCCTTCCCGGTCCGCCACGTGAATAGCGTTCCGGCCACGGCGCGCCCGGCTGACGACTTGTCGCCGGACCTTGGCCGCTGTCTCGCGGATGATCGCCGGATTGGCCTGCTGGCACTACGCGCCTTGCACGAAGAGCTCGTCTGCTACCCCAAGCCGGGTCTCGTGAGCCGCTTGGATGCCGGTAGCCACAGCGACATGGACGCCGCGACCTTTCTGCGCAGCATCTGCGCACTGCGGAATTATTTCCCCGCCATCGCCGCCGCCGGCGCCGCGCACGCCTCGCTCACGCACCTGCGTATGCTGGGCATGGAGGCCGAGCAGCGCATGCTGCGTGCCACCGGCGGCGTCAATACCCATCGCGGCGCGATCTTCAACCTCGGTCTGCTGGCCGCCGCGGCCGGATGGCAGCGCGCGAACGCGCATGGCCGTACCGGCCAGTCATTGGGCGAGACGGTGCGTCGCCAGTGGGGCGAGGCGATTGCATGGTGTGCCGCTGCAAACCACGACGCACCGCTCAGCCATGGCGCCTGCGTGGCGCAGCGTTATGGCAGCGGCGGCGCGCGTGCCGAGGCAGCCGCGGGCTTTCCATTTGTGTTCGAGATCGGGCTGCCCGCCTTCCGGCTGAGCCTCGCGCGTCACGGCGATCGCGGACGCGCGGCAGTGCAATGTTTTTTTAGCCTGATGGCTCATCTACCCGATACCAATCTGCTTTACCGCGGCGGCCTGCAGGGCCTCGCTCGCGCACAGGCGGCCGCGCACGAATTCCTGCGGCACGGTGGCGCAGAGGGGGGCGAGTGGCAAGCACGGGCGCGCGCCATTCATCACGAGTTTATTGTATGCCGCCTGAGTCCCGGCGGCAGCGCCGATCTGCTCGCGGCCACGTTGTTCGTGCATGCGTTGCAGCGGGAGCATGTATGACCGGGCTCGCAATTCTGTGTCCGGGACAGGGCGGGCAGCACCACGCAATGTTCGACAAACTCACGGGCATGAGCGCCGCCGAAGAAACGCTGGCGCAGGCGGCTGTGGTTTCGGGCGAGGACCCGCGAACCTGGTTGCGGCACGCCGCGCCCGAGGCACTGTTCGATAACCGTGTCGCCCAGCCACTGTTGTGCACCGCCATGCTCGCCACGTGGGCGGTGCTGCGCGGGCAGTTACCCGCACCGCGCGTGTTTGCTGGCTACAGCGTCGGCGAGCTCGCCGCCTACGGTTGCGTCGGCGCCCTGGACGTGGCCGAAACACTGCGTCTGGCACATGCCCGCGCCGCGTGTATGGATGCGGCGAGCAACACGGCCGCCGGCCTCGCCGCGGTGCGCGGCCTCAACCGCACACGCATCGACGCCCTGTGCCACGAGCATGGCGTGCAAATCGCCATCGTCAATAGTCCGGATCACTACGTCATCGGTGGCGCGGCGTCTGGCCTCGATCGATTGCTGGCCGCCGCGCGTACACAAGGCGCGCCGACCGCGCGCCGTCTGCCGGTGACCGTTGCGGCCCACACCCCGGGATTGTGCGCCGCGAGCGCAGCGTTTGGCGAGGTGCTCGCGCACAGTGCATTGGGTATGCCCGCAATACCGGTGCTGGCCGGCATCAGTGGCGCGCCAGTGGGTGACCGCGACACCGCCATTAAGATGCTGGCGGCGCAGCTGTCCACGACTGTGGACTGGGCGGCTTGCATGCAGGCCGCCTACGAAATGGGGGCGCGCGTGTTCCTCGAGCTCGGGCCGGGTGCGGCACTGACGCATATGCTGCGCGAGAGCCATGCGGATGTTGCGGCACGCTCGGTGGATGAGTTTCGTACACTGCCGGGCGCGTGCGACTGGGTAGAGCAACAGCTGACCAGAATTTCGGGAACAACTCCATCCACAGCGATCAGAAATTAGAGGCGTGCAGGAAATGACGTCGATCATCGCAGTGATTATTTTTCTCGGCGGGCTGGCCGCCGGTTTCCTCACCGGCCTGCTCGGGGTCGGCGGAGGCGTAGTAATGGTGCCGGTGATGTATCAGGTGTTCCTGCAGCTGGGCGAATCGACCAAGGTCGCCTTCACCACGGCCGTGGCCACGAGTCTCGCGGTGATGATCTTTTCCGGCCTGCTCGCAGCACATACCTATTATCAGAAAGGTCTGCTGCGGCTGCGACTCATGGCCTGGTCCGGCGCTGGCACGTTGCTGGGTGCGAGCCTCGGTGCGCACGTGATGATCGCGACCGACGACCGTGTGGTGCGCACCGCCTTCGGTGTGTTCCTGTGGCTGGCAGCGGCCTCGCTGTTTCTGCCCAAGGCCAAGTCACGTCCGCACGACCACGTGCCCGGCTGGGGCTACAATGCCGGCCTGCTCGCGGTCGGCACAGTGATGGGCATGGTCTCGGCCTTGTTCGGCGTGGGCGGCGGCGCGCTGCTGGTGCCGGCGCTGGTCGTGCTCTTCGGCATCACCATTCACAACGCCGTGGCCACCTCCACCGCCATCATCGTACTCACGGCGGTGTTCGGCACGATCAACTACCTGGCCATCGGCTGGTCCGATCCGAACACACCCGCGCACAGCCTCGGCTGGATCCACTCCCTGGCGTGGGCGCTGCTGCTGCCAGGCGCACTGTTCGCCACCCGCGCCGGCGTGCACACCGCCATGCGCCTGTCGCGCGAGAAGCTGCGCCTTGTCCTGGTACTGTTCCAGCTGATGATTGGTGCGCGCTTCATATTCTTCTGAGCCAGCGTCACTGACCACGCGAACGCGGAAGAAAAAATGCCTGGGATGACCAAGCGGAACACGGGGCGAGACTGTTAGCCACTTCCCGTTGGTCAATACGTCTGGCGCAGGACGTCGACAATTTGAAACAGCACAAAGCTGATTGATGTCACAAACCCGGCGATTGGCACCCAGAGAGGGTAATTCGGAATATCCGCCACGTGCGGCGCGCGCCGTTTGATGCGCAGCAGCGCCAGGTTGATGAGGCTGAACGCGACGAGCGTGATGAAGCTCGTGGCCTTGGCGAGCGTGACCAGCGGCAGCCACAGCGCCAGCACCAGCACGGTCAGCGTGACGAGCGCGGTCGCGAGCAGCGGCGTGCGTCGCTCCGGGTGCACCCTTCCGAGCGCCACGTGCAGCCAGCCCTCGCGACTCATGCCATACAACACGCGCGATGCCATGATGATCTGGATGAGCGCGCCGTTTACCACGGCGAACAGGCTGATAATGCTGATCGCGGTGGGTGCCTGGCCGGTGGCCTGGGTGTAGAGCAGGGCGAACGGCGCCTCCGTCTGGGCAAGTTCGGCGGCCGGCAGCGCCAGCACCGCGGCCAGCGCCACCAGAACATAAAGCAGGGTGGCGACACCGAGCGCCAACAGGATGGCCAGCGGTACATTGCGCGACGGCTTTTTGGTTTCCTCGGCGACGTTCACCATGTCCTCAAAGCCGATGAAGGCATAAAACGCCAGAAACGCGCCGACGAAAATGCCATGCCAGACATGCAGATCGGCAGGCGGAACAAATTCCGCAAAGCGTACCGGCAACTCGGCAAGATGCTTGCCGGTGACGACAAGAATGAAAATCAGGCCGCCGAGTTCAATAACCGTGATCAGCGCTGCGACCGCCACCGACTCGGCAATCCCCCAAGCAGCGAGCGCGCCCATGGCGAGCACCAGCAGCGTGATCACCAGCCACGCTGATGCGTCCGTGAACACATGCAGATAGCCGACGAACCCGTTCACCAGCGTGGCGGCCGAGACCATGCCGGTGAGAATCAGCAGAAAGCCAACGAACAGCGCGAGCCATTGACGCTGAAAACCGGCCTGCACATACACCGCTGCGCCGCCGCTTTTCGGGTAACGCGCCACCAGTTCGGCGTATGACAGCGCGCTGAATACTGTGAGTAGGGCCGCGATCAGGAAGGACACCGGTACATAGGGACCGGCGTGTATCGCCACCTTGCCGACCAGCACGTAGATGCCGGCGCCGAGGATCGTGCCGAGGCCGTAGAACGTCAGTAGTGGCAACGACAGGCTGCGTTTCAGGGGTACGGGATCGGTCATGCGGTGGTGCGTGCGGGCTTGGTCAACGCGTTCCATTGAATCGTATCGCTCGGGTGCCGGCAAGCCGTGTACTCTGGACGCGATGCGCATGCTACCTTGTGCAGGCAATGGATGGGATGGGGTGTGGGCATGCGGCAAGCGATTGTTTCAGATATCCATAGCAACATGGAGGCCCTGCAGACCTGTTTGGCACATGCCCGCTTGCAGGGTGCGACGCACTTTGCCTGTCTGGGTGATTGTGTCGGTTACGGTGCCGATCCGGGCCCGACACTGGCGCTGCTCATGTCGCTGCCGGATCTGCTGCTGGTGCGCGGCAATCACGACGAAGCGCTGTTCAACGCGAAGGTCATCGATGTTCCGGGGATCCGGGAGTCGATCGATTGGGCGCGCGATCACCTTTCCCCGGCGCAGCTGGATCTGCTCCAGCAAGCGCCCTATGTGCGACAGGTGGGAACGGTGACCTATGCACATGCGAGTGCCTACGCGCCTGAGCAGTGGGAGTATCTGCGGCATTTTGAACAAATCCATGACTGTCTGGCCGCCACCGATGCGCACGTCACCTTCATTGGTCATGTGCATGTCCCCATGGTCTTCTATCGCGCGGCCGACGGGTCGCTGCACGAGTTTGATCCGCAACCGGACGCACCGATCCCGTTGTCATCCGGATGTCGTTATGTGGTGAATGTCGGTTCGGTCGGACAACCACGTGACGGCAAGAATACCGCCTCGTATGCCATCTACGACGACGCCGCCGCGGAGGTGACCTTCTTCCGGTTGCCCTACAACTACCTGGCGGCAGGGAACAAGATTCTTGCCGCGGGCCTCACTCCACGCTTCGCCGAACGACTGGCCGATGGGAGCTGAGACCGGGACGTCAGTCGCCGCGCCCCAGGACTGACGCCCTGCTCTGCGCAATTTACGAACGTTTACCCCGCGGGTGCAGAGGCCGCGGCCAAAGCCTGCCGGGACACGCAGGCCGGTGATGGGTTCAACGTGTTTGCCAGAGAAGACAAGTGCCCGGCGGCGGAGAACAAGTCATGGCTGCGCCAACGGCAAGCGAATGCTGTGCAGGGAATCCGCCCTCTGGGTGCGGATCCCTGTTTAGATCTCTTATCTGATCCAGATTGTTTTGATATTAACAAACTCACGAAGGCCGTGGAGCGACAGCTCACGGCCGTAACCGGATGCCTTGACGCCGCCAAAGGGTAGACGCGGGTCACTTTTTACCAAGCCGTTGATGAATGCCTGGCCACAGTGCATGGCGTGTGCAAAGCGTTCACCGCGCTTCGCGTCGCGTGTGCAGACACTGCCTCCTAATCCAAAGCGGCTGTCGTTGGCGATACGCAGTGCATCGGCTTCACCCTGTGCATGGATCACGGCCGCGACCGGGCCAAATAATTCCTCTTCGTAGGCCGGCATGCCGGGCCGTACATGGTCGAGGAGCGAGACTTGATAGTAATAGCCTGGGCCTGCAACCGGCTCGCAACCCCTGAGTGGCACAGCACCCTGTTGTATCGATTCAATCACCTGCCGGTGCAGGGTATCGCGCAGATCGGCACGCGCCATCGGGCCGAGGTCCGTGTCTTCGCGCATCGGGTCGCCTTGTTTGAGCTGCGTGAGCCTTCGCGCGAAGCGTTCCAGAAAATCGTCGGCGATGGATTCCACCAGGATGATGCGTTTGGCCGCGATGCAGGACTGGCCGTTATTCTGGAAGCGCGCGGTGACGGCCAGGCGCGCCGCCTCGTCGAGGTCGGCATCCGCCAGCACCACAAAGGCATCCGAACCGCCGAGTTCGAGCACCGTTTTCTTGAGATGCGTTCCGGCTGTGGCGGCGACGCGCCGGCCGGCGGTTTCGCTGCCGGTGAGTGTGACCGCATGAATGCGCGGCTCGGCAATCAGGCGCTCGGCATCATCCGGGCCGATGAACAAGATACGCAACACATTCGTCGGAAGGTGGGCGCGGAAGATCTCCTCGATGGCGAGCGCGCACAGCGGCACATTCGAGGCGTGCTTGATAACGACGGTGTTGCCGGCCGCCAATGCCGGCACGGCGGCTCGGAACACCTGCCAGAACGGGAAGCTCCACGGCATGATCGCGAGCAACGTGCCGAGCGGTTGATAAGACAGGTAACTGTCGCTGGCGTCGGTGGCAATGGCTTCATCGGCAAGCCAGTGCCCGGCGTGCTCTGCATAGAACTCACAGCCTGCGGCACATTTCTCCACCTCGGCGCGTGCCTCGCGGATCGGCTTGCCCATTTCCAGGGTTATGATGGCGGCGTACCGATCGCGCTGCGCGCGCAGCTGTTGCGCGGCGCGTTTGAGACAGGCAGCGCGCTCTGCGATTGGCGTCGCAGCCCAGCCGATGTTTGCCGTGCTCACCTGTTGCAGGATGGCATCAAGCTGCGTATTGTCCAATGCCGGATAGGTTTTGAGTGTTTCACCAGTCGCGGGGTTATGGGTCGCAATGGCCATTGGTCAGAAAGCCGCAGGTAAAAGATATAAGTAACGTAACGCCATCTACACTTAATAACAATTTCCTATTATGGCAAGACGAACGGAGCCCAGCGTAGTAGGGCTTCAATTTTGGCAAGACGAACGAAGCGCAGCGCAGTAGGGCTTCAATTATGACCTCGCAATCTTTCCGCATCCTGCTCCCACTCATCCTGCTTGCGGCCATTGGCCAGCAGGCAGCGATGGCCGCGTCCAGCGAAAACGAGTCCGTGGATGGACAAAGCAGACCACGTCCGGAACAGGCGGTCGACGCAGCCAGGGATGGCGTCGGTACGACCCCAGGGATGGGGGAGGTAGACCGCGTCGGGAACACGCGGTCGAGACCGCGTCGGGAGCATGCGGCCGACGAGTCCATGGATGGACGAGGTAGACCGCGTCGGGAACAGGCGGTCGAAGAGAAGCAACGCCTGCAGTACACGCAGGCACTCGCCGCACTGCACGCCGGTGATCTGGTACGTTTTCAGAAGCTGCGCGATGGCCTCAATGATTATGCCTTGCAGCCATATCTCGATTATGAATTCCTGAAAGATCGTATCCCCATCACGCCTGCCGCGAAGTTGCATGACTTCCTCGAACGAAATCCGGAAGCAGTGGTAAGCGATCAACTGCGCAAAAAATGGCTCAAGCTGCTTATCGAACGTGGTGACTGGAACACAGTCATATCCGAATACCGGGACGTTGATCCTGACAATGAACTCAACTGCCAGCGCCTGTCGTACCTTATTAGGGTAAGCCAGGAGCAATCCGGTCTCATGGCGGAAGCGGGCAAGCTATGGCTCACCGGCAGCCGCCTGCCGGCGGCCTGCGACCCGGTATTCGAGGCATGGCGCAAGGCCGGGTACATGACTTCGGACATGGTCTGGGCGCGCATCCAAATCGCCATGGAGAAGCGTAATTTGACTCTGGCCGAGAGCCTTGGCCGGTATCTTGAACCCACCGAACGCGTGTGGGTGCAGCGCTGGCTGGAGATGCACCGCCAGCCGCAGCAGGAGCTGTTGCACCTGCGCTATCCGGTGGAGACGCCGGTGGCGCGACACATTATCCGGCATGGTGTGGTGCGTCTCGCCTATACCGATCCGGATGAAGCCATGCGCCTTTGGCAGACGATCAAGGAACGCTATGAGTTCTTCGGCGAGGACGATAATTATGTGCTGCGTTGGGTAGGCATTCTCGCCGCCCAGGCGCATCACCCGCGCGCCGTCGAGTGGCTGTCGGCGGCATCGGCAGATGTCGATGACGAAACACTGCGCCAGTGGCGCGTGCGCGCGGCGATTCGAAACGGCGAATGGCAGACGGGCCTGCGCTTCCTTGCCTTGCTGCCCGATCTGGAGCAAAAGGAAGGTGAGTGGCGTTACTGGAAAGCGCGCATGCTGGAGCGCACCGGCGAGGAGAAACAGGCAAAGATTCTCTATCGTGAGTTGGCCAATGAACGCAGCTATTATGGATTCCTCGCCGCCGACCGCATCGGTCAGCCATATGCCATGCTTCACGTCAGCGTGCAGGCCAGCCCGGAAGAGGTGAGTGCCACGCTCGCGCGCCCCGGCATCCAGATGGCGAAGGAGCTGTTTACACTCGGGGACACGGTCGCGGCGCGCCGTCAGTGGACTTGGATCACGCGCCAAATGAACAACCGCGATCTTGCCGTGGCCGCAGTGCTGGCACGCCATTGGGGCTGGTACGACCGGGCGATCCTGACCGTGAGCAAATCCGACCACCTCGACGACCTCGAACTGCGGTTCCCGGTGCTGTACCGCGACATCGTCGAGGCGAATGCGCAGCGCAACAATATCGATCCCGACTGGGTCTATGGTGTGCTGCGTCAAGAGAGCGCTTTTGTGAGTGACGCGCGTTCCGAGGCCGGCGCACTCGGACTCATGCAGCTCATGCCGCGCACCGGCCAACTGACCGGTCGGCGTATCAATCTGCGCCTGCCAAACAACACCGCCATCCTGAATGTCGAGAACAATCTCAAGCTCGGTACCAGTTATTTGCGTACCGTGCTCGATGTCAACCATGGTCACCAAGTGCTCGCGACGGCCTCGTACAATGCCGGCCCGAACCGTGTGCGCGAGTGGTTGCCGGAAGACAAACCGCTCGACGCCGATGTATGGGTGGATACGGTGCCGTATAACGAAACGCGCAACTACGTGAAGAACGTGATGGCCTTCACCACTGTCTATGGCTACCGTCTCGAAGCCGTGCTGCGCCGTCTGCAGGAGCGTATGCCATCGGTGTTGCCAGGCAGTATGGTCGAGATGCCGGATCAGAGCGCGACCCCGTAAATGAATCCCTACCGTGTTCGTCTTGCCATCATTAAACGTGCGCCTTGACTTACGCGACGCGCCTTCGCCAGAATCCCCGCGTCCCTTTCAGACACACCGATCAATTATGAGCAGACTTCGCATTGCCGTGCTGGGCGGGACCGGTTTCGTCGGTCGCAGTCTGTGCGAGCGCCTGGTCATAGCTGGTCATGAGGTGCGCCTCCTGACCCGCCACGCGCAACGACACCGCGATCTGCTGGTGTTGCCCACCGCCCAGGTAATTGAAGGCGATGTGCATAACCCGGCCGTACTCAGGCGTGAGTTCCAGGGTCTGGATGCCGTCGTGAATCTGGTCGGCATCCTGAATGAGCCCGGCCGCAACGGCAAAGGTTTCGAGCGTGTGCACGCCGAACTGCCGGCCAAAGTGGTGCAGGCCTGCCGCCAGAGCGGCGTGGGACGCCTGCTGCACATGAGTGCCCTGCATGCCTCGCCCGATGGTTCGAGCCACTACCTGCGCAGCAAGGGGCGCGGTGAGCAGATTGTGCACGAGGCCGAGAGTTACGCGCTGCATGTCACCAGCTTCCGGCCCTCGGTGATCTTCGGGCCGCACGATCGTTTTACGAATCGCTTTGCCGGACTGCTTCGGCAGGTTCCGTGTGTGTTTCCGCTTGCCTGTGCCAGTGCGCGTCTGCAACCGGTGTATGTCGAGGATGTCACGCAGGCATTCGTGTTGGCTCTCGATCGACATGCGACCTTCGGCCAGCGTTACAATCTGTGCGGGCCGCAGGTGTACAGCCTGCAGGAAATCGTGCTGTACCTGACCCGGTTACTTGGTCTCAAGCGCCGCATACTGCCGCTCAACGAAACATTTTCGCGCCTGCAGGCCGCCGTCCTGCAGTTTGCCCCCGGTAAGCCGTTCACTCCCGACAACTACCGATCGTTACAAGTTGCCAGTGTTTGTGAGGCCCCTTTCCCGGCCATTTTCGACCTTACCCCAGGTCGGTTTGATGAGATTGTGCCGACCTATCTGCCGGGCGCGATTGCCTGAAAATCTGTTTAATTTTAAAAATCTAAATTAAACAATGAGTTTGATGTAAGTAAGTGTTAGCATTTAAAGCCTTTATAGGCAATCAGGATGATATATGGGCAGATTAGTCTGACAAATGGATAGCACGGTGCTATACAACCGTTCCCATCCGACCAATACTTAGTAGCTGATGGCGGTGGCGGGGGGAACCCGCTGCGAAATGGACGATCAGAAATGTGAAGCAGGGATCACTTCCACAAGGAGCTATGTATGAACCTATATGTCGGAAACATCTCCCCATCCGTACGGCATGTCGACCTGTTGCATATGTTTGAAGGTATGGGCCAAGTGCTGTACGCCAAGCTCGCCGAATCCAAGAATGACGCCGAAGGCAAGGGATATGCCTTTGTTTATGTCCCGAATGAAGAACGTGCCCGCAGCGCGGTCGCCAGTTTGAATGGCACACTGCTCAAGGGCGAAAAATTGACGGTGAGCCCGATGGTTGAACGACCGGGTGTTGTAGGCGGCACCGTAAAGTAACGATCACTCCTCCAGTTGAATCAAGGCCGCATGTACTGCGGCCTTTCTTTTTAAATATTCGTTTTTCGGTTCCAATCTATTCATGGTTACGGTCCATCGCAGCAACCCGACCTCTCCTAACGCTGGTCTTTGGGCAGCGGGTGTGTCGGCGTGTTACTGAGTTCAGCAAGTCGCGCGCTGCGCTCTTCTGTCGGCAGGCGGCTGATCGTGCGCGCCATCTGGTAAAACGTAGGCAGGTCGCCGTGCACACTCGCCAGCATTGCCTGAAATGCCGGAACGTATTGGTGATAGAGCTCGATGGAGGCCAGATGCGCATTATTGAGGCCCTGCGCGAACCAGGCGTCATAGCCGTCGTATCCGCCCCACTGTTGCCGAAGCTGGGCGTACTCGGTGCGTAATCTCGCGAATTCGCGCGTCTTGGCGGCGCGCATTTGATCCTCCGACAGACCCGAGGCGTACAGCTGTGCGAGTTGTGTGCGAAAAGTCAGTAGAAATTCCACAAACTCCGCTTGGCGTTGCTTGCCGAGCAGGTATTGGTCCATGTCGGCGGAATGCTCGCCTTGCGCCAGCCAGCGACGCATGCCTTCGATCTCGACAGTGGTGGCGAACGATTCGTTGAATGCGGCATCGCCGCTCACATACAGTTGCTGGTGCGCGAGTTCATGAAACAGGAGTGCCGCGAGATCGGAGTCGCTGCGGCGCAGCTGCGTGCTGAATACCGGGTCGCGAAACCAGCCGAGTGTCGAGTAGGCGGCGACCCCGGCAACACGCACATCCAGCCGTTCCTGTTTCAACATCGCGGCAAACGTTTCGGCACTGGTGCGTGAAAAATATCCACGATACGGCACGCACCCGACAATGAAAAAGCACCATTCCTTCGGGGTCAGCGAGAATTCCGGTGTGGCCACAACATTCCACGCCACCTGTGCACGGTCGACGATGCCAGGGATGGCATCGGTAGAACGCGCCGGGAGCTGGCGGTCGAGGTCGACATACACGCGGTAACTGCCATTGTCCGGCAGGCTGAGCGTGTTTGTGGCGAAGTCGCGAATCTGCAAGACCGTGGTGAGCCGCGCCTTGACGGCCGGCGTGACCGGCGGCGCGACAGTGCTGATATCTGTGCTGGCAGCAGGGGTGTCGTCCAGCAGATCCGAAATCGGTCGTGTGCGTGCGAGGATGTCAAGCTGACCGCCCACGGCCTGTCCGTAATAGCTGAGATTTGCGCAGCCCGCCGTGAGAGTACCGATCGCCAACAGCAGAAATATTCGCAGGAAACACATGGTTGGTGGAAGCATGGCGTAACAGTATGGCTATTTTTGTGCAGGCTTGCTTTCCTCAGTAATATTAGAACATGGAAATCTATCTCGTGGGCGGTGCGGTTCGTGACAGACGGCTCGGTCTGGAGCTGAAGGATCGCGACTGGGTTGTTGTCGGGGCAACGCCCGAGGAGATGACGGCGCGTGGCTTCAAGATGGTGGGTGCCGACTTCCCGGTATTTCTGCATCCCGAAACCAAGGAGGAGTACGCCCTCGCGCGCACCGAGCGCAAGAGCGGGCGCGGTTACAAGGGTTTCACCGTTTATGCCGGCGCGGACGTGACGCTCGAACAGGATCTGGCGCGCCGTGACCTGACCATCAATGCCATGGCCGAGGACACTGGCGGCCGGCTGATCGACCCTTTCCATGGGGCCGATGATCTCAAGCGCGGCATTCTGCGGCATGTTTCACCGGCATTTGCCGAGGATCCGTTGCGGGTGCTGCGCGTGGCGCGCTTCGCCGCGCGCTTCGGTTATCCAGTCGCGCACGAGACGCAGGCATTGATGCAGGCACTCGTGGAGGCCGGCGAAATGGAGACGCTGGTCGCCGAGCGTGTCTGGTCGGAGCTCGAACGTGCTCTGGGCGAGAAGCAGCCGGTGCGCTTTCTCGAGGTGCTGCGCGAATGCGGTGCCTTGCATCGATTGCTGCCGGAGCTGGATGCGCTGTTCGGTGTGCCGCAGCCGCCCGAGCATCATCCGGAGATCGACACGGGCGTGCACACGTTGATGGTGCTGGCGCAGGCGGTACGCCTGTCGGTGGATGCGCACGTGCGCTTCGCGGCGCTGTTGCATGACTTGGGCAAGGGCACGACCCCGGCGAGCGAGTGGCCGAGGCATGTCGGCCACGAAGAACGCGGTGTCGCCCTGGTGCGGGACATCTGCCGCCGCCTGCGGGTATCCAATGACTTTCGCGATCTGGCAGTGCTGGTGACGCGCCATCACACACACTGCCATCGTGCCGCCGAGCTGCGTGATGCCACGTTGCTGGAAACACTCGAGGCGCTCGATGCCTTCCGCCGTCCGGAACGGGTCGAAGGCTTCGTGCGCGCCTGTGAGGCCGATTTCCGCGGTCGCACCGGTTACGAGGACCGGCCCTATCCACAGGCGGACATCTTCCGCCGTGCGTTTACCGCGGCGCGTGCTGTGGACACCGCCGCTATCGCCGCCGGCCGGAACGGCCCGGAGATCGGCGAGGCGATCCGCGCGGTGCGCATCGATGCGATTCGCGCAATGCGTGCCGCCGCCTGATTTTGGAAATTATTATGAAGAGAACTTCTGTGTCTTATGTTCTATCCCGCTTGCTAATACTGATCGCGGGCGTATTCTCGTTCGCTGCCACGGTGCGCGCCCAGGATGCCGCTCCCTCCGAACCGGTGATGAAAGTCGTATACCACGCCGACTTCGCCGATCCGCGGCGTTTCAGCGCCATGCTCGCCAGCATCAACAACATGGTCACCGCCTATCAGCAGGATCTGAAGGAATATGATGTGCGCATCGTGTTCGTCTCACACGGCATCCGCTTCGTGACCGCAGATCCGCTGCAGGGTACGCCGTTCGCCGAGGACGCCGCGCTCAAGGCGCGCAAGAAGGAGCTGCTGCAGCGTGTCAGGGGTCTGCGCGAAACTCAAGGCGTCAAGCTCGAGCTGTGCGAGATCACGCGCGAGTCTGCGCGCCTCGATCCGGGAAAGCTCCTGCCGGGCGTCGAGCGCGTACCGTCCGGCGTGGTGCGCCTGGCCGAACTCCAGCACCAGGGATTTGCCTATATCAAGATCGAATAAAGACTAGAGTCGGCTGCGCCGGTCTTGCAGACGGAAGCCAGTCAGTGGCATATCGATGCCGCGCCCCAGGGCGATGACCTTGAACAACTCGCCCATCTCGTGTGGCAGGGTAAGTTTTTTGACCTCGTTCGTGAAATGCAGATGTGCGCGCGTATCCGCCGGATCGATGCGCGTCGCAATCTCCCCCAGCCCGCAACCCAGCAGAAACAGCGCCTGTGAAGTGTAGCCGAGCAGGTTGAGCCCGGATTCAGTACCGGCCTTGGCGATGGCGCTGAAATCCATGTGCGCCGTGATGTCCTGGAGACCCACGAGTATCAAGGGATCGGCATGGGCGCGGTGGCGGTAGTGACACATGAGTGTGCCGCTGGCGCGCTGCGGGTGATAGAACTCGGTGCGCGGGAAGCCGTAATCCACAAGCAGCAACACGCCCTGTTCCAGTATGTCGGCCACACTGCGCACCCAGCCTTCTGCGGCAAAACCGATTTCTGAGACATAACCCTCCGTCAGGCCGAGCGCCGTAACGCGGTCGCGCAGTGCGTCATTCGCCCGCATCTCGCGCCAGACAAAACAATTTTCCTCCCAGCCGATCTGCAGCTGCTCGATGCCGTCTGCACCGACGCGGAAGCATTCCACCGGCATGGCGTCGAGCAGCTCATTGCCGAACACAATGCCGCGAAAACCGGCGGGCGGAAGCGTGTCAAGCCAGTGCACGCGCTCCAGCAGGTGTGTGGCCTGGTCCGCGAACACTGCCTGTTGGCGGGCGCGCAGCGCACTACTTATTTCGAGGATGAAATAGTGTGCCGGGAGTTGCCCCAGGCGCTCGAGTTCGAGCAGGAGTTGCATGGCGAGTGCGCCGCTGCCGGCACCGACCTCAAGTATGTCGCCATTGGATAGTGCGCCAAGAATTTCTGCGCACTGGCGCGCCAGACACTGCGCGAACACCGGACCGAGTTCCGGTGCCGTGACAAAGTCACCGGCCGCGCCGAATTTGTGCTTGCCGGCGCTGTAGTAGCCGAGTTCTGGCGCATAGAGCGCGAGTTCCATGAAGCGGGCAAAAGGAATCGCGCCGCCGGCGCGATTGATCTCCGCGCGGATCAGGTCGGTCAGACGCTGGCTGAGTGCGCGCTCTTCCGGCGTCGGTTCCGGCAGCGCTGGCGCGTTCGGGATTCGGGACATCGGCTCTTGGCGGGTAGCGGGAGAAGCGGGTAAGGTGTGGCTTTCAAGTCAAAGACCAAACCACTATGCAGGAAAATGTCCTCACAGGAAAGGTCGCGCTGATCACCGGCGGCGCGCGGCGCGTGGGCGCGGAGATCGCCCGCACCCTGCACGCGCACGGGATGCAGCTCGTTATTCATTACCGCTCGTCCCGGGATGACGCGCATGCCTTGCAGGCCGAGCTTGAGAAGCGCCGTCCAAACTCGGTGGCGTTGGTCAAAGGCGACTTGCTCCAGGTCGCACAGCTGCCTGGTATTGTCGAAGAAGCGGCCGCGGCCTTCGGCCGGCTGGATGCACTCGTGAACAATGCTTCGAGCTTCTACCCCACGCCGGTGGGTGCAGCCACAGAGGAACAGTGGGAAGACCTGATCGGCACAAATCTCAAGGCGCCGTTCTTTCTCGCCCAGGCGGCGGCGCCGCACCTGAAGAAGACCCACGGCTGCATCGTCAACATCGCCGATATCCACGCCGAGCGGCCGATCAAACACTACCCGATCTACAGCGCCGCCAAGGCCGGCCTGGTGATGATGACCAAGAGCCTGGCGCGCGAGCTGGCGCCCGAGGTGCGCGTGAACGCCATTGCGCCCGGCACCATCCTCTGGCCGGAAGGCGAGGCCGAGGTGAGCGCGGCGCAGAAGCAGGAGATGCTGGCGCGTATTCCGCTGCGGCGCTCAGGCAGCCCGGACGATATCGCGCGCACCGCGCTGTTTCTGATCCGCGACGCCGAGTACATCACTGGTCAGGTGATTGCGGTGTGTGGCGGGCGCACCGTGGTGGCGTGAGCCACGGTCACGAAATCAGCTTGAAAGCTCCAGTGCGATCGGGGTGAGCGGTTGTGCGGCTTTGTCGAAGCGCGTCCACAGGACGGCGAAGGTCTCGCCGCTGCGCGGGTGACGCGTCTCGGGTGCGAGTTCGGCGAGCGGCCGCAATACGCAGGCGTACTCGTCAATTTCGCGCCGCGGCAGACGCAGCGTCCCCTGCTCGCGGATCAGGTCGTTATAAAGCAGCAGGTCGAGGTCGATAGTGCGTGAGGTGAAGCGTGCGGGTCCGCGCTCTCGGCCGCGTTGCCGTTCGATGTCGTGCAGAATCGCAGTGACCGTCTCAGGCGGTTCGTCTGTGTCGAAGGCCACAACCAGGTTATAGAAATTCTCGCCGTCGAATCCGATCGGCCGGTTCTCGTACACGCGTGAAAGTGTCAGCGCCCCGAAGCGATCGCGCAGTGCCTGCACGGCGGCACGGATGTTGGGTTCGCGCTCAATGTTGCTGCCGATGCTGACGTAGACGCGCGCCATCTAAGGAAAGCACGCCTGCACATAATTAGCCATTTTATGGAAAGCAAGCTTGCATAAAAATAGCCATTTAATGAAAGCAGGCCTGCACAAAATTAACCATTTGAAGGAAAGCACGCCTGCACAAAATTAGCCATCAGAGTTAGACCGGCAGCCCCGGCGGGCGCGCGCCGCGTTCGAGTATGACGCCAACGTCGGTGGCGCCGCGCACCGCACCCTTTTTGTTGAGTTTCACGCGCACCCACGGTACTTGGAACTCGTTCACGACCAGTTCGGCGATTTTTTCGGTGAGCGTTTCGACCAGCTGGAACTGCGAGGCGCTCACGAACGCAATCACGCTTTTCGCCACGGCCTTGTAGTTGAGGGTGTCGTGGATATCGTCGCTCGCCGCGGCACGCCGCACATCCATCGCCATGTCGAGGTGGATAGTGAGGGTTTGGGTGGTGCGTCGCTCCCACTCCCAGATGCCGATGATGCAATCGACCTTGAGGTCGTGCAGATAAATGATGTCCATGGAGCCGGGACTATAGCGGATTTGGCGGGGGCGCGCAGCCCGCCAGCGATGTGACTTGACGCGCGTCGCGTGAGCCAGTGCAATAGCGCGCCATGACTGCTTTCCTGTTGCCTATTTTTGCCTATCTGCTCGGCTCGGTGTCGAGCGCGATTGTCATCGCGCGTCTGTCCGGTCTCCAGGATCCGCGCGACGTCGGTTCCGGCAATCCCGGCGCCACCAATATACTGCGGTATGGCGGAAAAAAGGCGGCGGTCCTGACGTTACTCGGTGATGTATTGAAGGGTGTGGTGCCGGTGCTGATCGCGCGCGCCCTGAGCGGCGACAGCCTGGTTGTCGCGCTGACCATACTCGCCGCGTTTCTCGGTCACGTCTTCCCGCTATACCACGGCTTCAAGGGTGGCAAGGGTGTGGCCACTGCATTCGGCACGCTCGTCGCCATGAACGTTTGGGTGGGGCTGGTCATCATCGGGAGTTGGCTGCTGATGGCCGTGACGACGCGCTATTCGTCCCTGTCCGCGATCACGGTTTCCGTGCTCGCACCGGTCTATGTCTGGTGGTTTACGCGCGAACCCGCACTGATCCTTGCGACCGCCGTTATGTCGTTGCTGCTGCTGTGGCGGCATCGCAGCAACATCCAGAAACTGCTCGCCGGCACGGAAACCAAGATCGGCCGTTAACGCCGCAGGTATCGCGGCCGACTCGTCCCCGACATTCCTCGAATGCGCTTAGGGCGTCGTCAGGTCCATCAGGTTCCAGCGTGCTCGGGCACTGAATGCCATTCCCTCTTCAACTCCCGCGCGCAGACGCAGTGACCCGGCATAGGCAATCATCGCCCCATTGTCGGTGCAGAACGCCGGGCGTGGGTAGTGCACATGCACGTTGCTGTTCCCGCCGAGCTCCCGGAGACGTGCGCGCAGCAAGCTGTTCGCACCGACACCACCGGCAATCACGAGGCGCGTGTGGCCGGTTTGTTCTAGTGCCCGCGCACACTTGATGACGAGCGTGTCGATGGCCGCTTCCTGGAAGGCGAATGCGATGTCACCGATGGTGCGCGCATCGAGCATGTGCTGCTGCGCAGCGGTCAATGCCGCGGTTTTCAGGCCCGAGAACGAGAAGTCGAGTCCCGGGCGGTCGGTCATCGGACGGGGGAAACGAAAGCGTCCGGGTGTGCCGTGTGCGGCGGCGGCGGCAATCGCCGGACCACCGGGATAGCCCAGGCCCAGGAGCTTCGCGGTCTTATCGAATGCCTCGCCCACCGCATCGTCCACCGACTCGCCCAGCAGGCGGTAGTCGCCCACCGCGCGCACGTCGGTAAGCAGGGTGTGACCGCCGGACACGAGCAAGGCGAGGAACGGAAACGCCGGGGCGTCCGGTTCGAGCATCGGGGCGAGCAAATGCCCCTCCATATGATGTACCCCGACCGCCGGGATGCCCCAGGCGTAGGCGAGGCTGCGGCCGATCGAGGCGCCTACCAGTAATGCCCCGGCCAGCCCCGGGCCCATGGTGTAGGCTACGCCGTCGATCTCGCCGGAGGCGGTACCAGCGTCGCCGATTGGATCGAGGCGAGGGCCGCGCGCCAGGGATGGCGCGATTGCGGCTTCGGCCAGCACCTCCCGTACCAGCGGCAGGAGCTTGCGGATATGGTCGCGCGAGGCCAGTTCTGGCACCACCCCACCGTATTCGGCATGCATCTGGCTCTGGGAATAGAGCTTGTGGGCCAGCAGCCCGTGCTCGCTATCAAATACTGCGACCCCGGTGTCGTCGCAGGAAGTTTCTAAGCCTAGGACTCGCATATATGGCTATTTTTGTGCAGGCCTGCTTTCCACAGATGACATTATTGCCTTGGATTGACGGGACCCGCGATGTGCATGCATGCACAAGTGCCGTGGGGTGCAGGCGACCGCCATGCATGGCGGGAGGTAGAGCAACGCAGGGAGCAGTTGCCGAGATGCGCCGGAGCGGCCATTTGTTCATTGTCAGGCGCGGGCGCAGCGCTGGCAAGCCCGCCGGTATACAAAAACAACCGGAATCTATAGAATTCCCGCCTTTCCTGTACCGGCCACGGGCCGGGAAACAACGTTAAATTAATTCCGAGGTAGATATTGCATGCCGTCAATTCGTCTCAAAGACAACGAACCTTTTGAAGTAGCCCTGCGTCGCTTCCGTCGCGCCTGTGAGAAGGCGGGTGTGTTCGCGGAAGTCCGCGAGCGCGAGTTCTACGAGAAGCCGACCACCGTGCGCAAGCGCAAGGCCGCCGCTGCGCGCAAGCGCGAACTCAAGAAGCTCGCGCGCCTCAGCCTGCACTCCACGCGTTTGTATTAATCACGTTCACGTCCTTATCTGCGCGACCTGCGCCATGAGCCTGAGAGATCAGATCAACCAGGACATGAAGGCCGCGATGCGCAGCAAGGACGAGGCGCGTCTCAGCGCCATCCGCATGCTCTGGGCCGCGATCCAGCGGCGTGAGGTGGATGAACGCATCACCCTCGATGACACCCAGGTGCTCTCGGTCGTCGAGAAAACGGTGCGCCAGTCGCGCGATGCCGTCGAGCAGTTTCTCAAGGGCAACCGCCCGGACCTGGCCGACAAGGAAAACCGCGACATCGCCTTCTGGGAAGTTTATCTCCCGGCGCAGGCGAGCGACGATGAGGTCGCCAAACTCGTGCGTGAGGCCATCGCCGCCACCGGTGCCGCATCCATCAAGGATATGGGCAAGGTGGTGGGTATGCTGAAACCAAAGCTGCAGGGGCGCGCCGATATGGGCAAGGTGAGCGCCTTGGTCAAGGCGCAGCTCGCCGGCTGAGCTGCCGTCATTCAGTATTCGTAGCCAACCCGGCAGCGCCTCGCGTCAGTCCCCGGTCGAGCTAGAATAGCCCCATGTCGGGCAAGATCCCTGAGAAGTTCATCGATGACCTGTTGTCGCGCGTCGACATCGTGGATGTCATCGATGCGCGCGTGCCGCTGCGCAAGGCGGGCAAAGATTACAAAGCCTGTTGCCCGTTCCATGAGGAAAAGACCCCATCGTTCACGGTAAGCCAGGACAAGCAGTTTTATCACTGCTTCGGCTGTGGCGTACACGGCAGCGCGATCGGTTTTCTCATGGATTACGAACACATGAGTTTCCCCGAGGCGGTGAAGGATCTTGCCCAGCGCGCCGGGGTCACTGTGCCGCACGACACCCAGTACTCCCAGGACAAGCCGGATGTCACGGCGCCGTTGCTGGATGGGCTCGGCCAGGCGGATCGATTCTACCGGTGCATGCTGCGCGAACATCCGCAGGCGCACGAGGCGATCGATTACTTAAAGCGTCGCGGGCTCAGCGGCGAAATTGCCGCTGACTTCGGTCTTGGGTTTGCTCCGGACGGCTGGGACAATCTGCTGAAGGCTGTGGGCACGACGGAAGACGCGCGCGCGGCACTGCTCGCCGCCGGGCTGCTGGTTAAAAAGGATGGCGGAGGTTATTACGACCGTTTCCGCCACCGTGTAATGTTCCCGATCCACGACCACCGCGGCCGGCTCATCGGTTTCGGTGGGCGCGTGCTGGACAAGGGTGAGCCCAAGTACCTGAATTCCCCCGAGACCCCGTTGTTCCACAAGGGTCGCGAGCTGTACGGCTTGTATCGCGCACGTGACGCCCTCAAACGTACAGGCCAGGCGCTGGTGGTCGAGGGCTATATGGACGTGGTGGCACTCGCCCAATTTGGCCTCGACTACGCTGTGGCTACCTTGGGCACAGCTACGACCCGCGATCATCTGGAGCGCCTGTTCCGTTATGTTCCGGAAGTGGTCTTTTGTTTCGACGGCGACCGAGCCGGGCGCGAAGCTGCGTGGCGGGCACTTGAAAATGGTCTGCCGGTGCTGCATGAGGGCCGACAAGTGAGCTTCCTGTTCCTGCCCGAGGGTGAGGACCCGGATACGCTGGTGCGCAAGGAAGGTGCCGCGGAGTTTGGCGCGCGCCTCAAGACGGCAACGCCATTGCCAGATTATTTTTTCCAGCACCTTGCGGATCAGGTGGACCTCAATCGTCTGGACGGGCGGGCACGGCTCGTGGAACTCGCCCGGCCGCACCTGTCTAAGATGCGCTCAGGCGTGTTGCGCCAGTTGATGGTAGCGAGGCTGGCGGAGCTAAGCCGTTTGCCGGCCACAGAGCTTAGCCATCTGCTAGAAGGCGGAGAACGGTCGGCAACAGTTGCGGTGCAGCGCGACGGCCGTCGTACCGGAAGTGGTGGGCAGCAGTCGCGACCATCGCTGGTGCGCACGGCCATTGCCCTGCTCCTCCAGCATCCGGGGCTTGCCCGCACGGTCGTTGACCCAAGTGCAGAGTTTCGAGCATTGGAAGGACGGCCGGGGGTGGCACTATTGATGGATTTGCTGCAGCTGCTCATGAGCCGGCCTGACCTCAAGACTGGCCAGATAATTGAGCACTATAGAGATAGTGAGCACAAACAGGCATTGGCGAAGTTGGCCGCTTGGGAGCATCCGACCCTCAGTGGCGATGTCGAAACCGAATTTCGGGGGGTGCTCGACCAATTACGGCGCGAGACGCGCTGGGCCGAGACCGAGCGGCTCATGAGTAAGGAGCGATTGTCTGGCCTGACTTCTGCGGAGAAGACTGAATTGAAACGACTTTTAGCGGAAAAAAGTGGTGGCCGACCAGCCTAAAGGCTTGCGCATCTTGGGTATCGGCCGCATTTAATGTAAACTTAGCGGTTACTTTTCGACTTATTAAATTTATTGGTATTCCTCATGGATCAAGAAACCCAGCGTCTCCAGCTCAAGAAGCTCATCATCCAGGGCAAGGAACAGGGCTTTCTCACTTACCGGGACATTAACGACCACCTGCCCGAAGGCGTGCATGACACCGACCAGATTGAGGCGGTGATCAACATGATCAACGACATGGGGATCGAGGTGTACGACCAGGCCCCGGACCCGGACACGCTGCTCCTCAAGACCGAAACCGCCGCCACCGAGGACGAGGAGGAGGTCGCCGAGGAGGCCGAGCAGGTGTTGGCTTCGGCCGTGGACAACGAATTCGGCCGTACCACCGACCCGGTGCGCATGTACATGCGCGAAATGGGCACGGTGGAGCTGCTTACCCGCGAGGGCGAGATCGAGCTAGCCAAGCGCATCGAGGACGGCATCCGCGAGAGCATCGAGGCGATCGCCTCCTGCCCGGCAACCATCGGCGAAGTGCTGCGCATGATGGACATGGTCGAGGCCGAGCAAATGCGCCTCACCGACGTGGTCGTGGACTTTATCGACCCGAATGCCAAGGCCGAACCGTTGCCGCAGATCCTTGTCGATGAAGACAGTGTTCCAAGCGACGCGACTAAGTCGAAAGAGGATGAGGAAAGCGAAGACGGCAGTGGGTCCGAAGAAGACGTGGGTCCGGACCGTGAGGAGGCCCTGCGGCGCTTCGCACGCATTCGCAAATTGCACGCCAGCCTTGCCAAGGCCCTGGACAAGAATGGCTTTGGCACGCCCGAGGCGCAGCGCGCCCAGAAGAAACTCACTGAAGAGTTCCTGCAGATCAAGTTCGTGGCCAAGCAGATCAACCGCTTGGTGGAAGATGTGCGCGCGCTCGTCGAGCATGCGCGCGACCAGGAAAAGATCATCATGGACATTTGCGTTGGCAAGGCGCGCCTGCCGCGCAAGACCTTTATCAAGGTATTTCCGGGCAACGAAGCCAATCCGCGCGTTATTAAGAAAATCCAGAAGTCTGGTGAATGCAACGCCGATACTATCGAGCGTCACCTGGAGACCATCACCAGTGCCCAGAACCGGTTGACTCAGATTCAGGAGCGTGCCGGTCTACCCATCAGCGAACTGAAAGAGGTCAATCGCCGTATGTCGATCGGCGAGGCCAAGGCACGGCGCGCCAAGAAAGAGATGGTCGAAGCCAACCTGCGTCTGGTGATTTCGATCGCAAAAAAATACACCAACCGCGGACTGCAGTTCCTCGACCTGATCCAGGAAGGCAACATCGGCCTGATGAAGGCCGTGGACAAATTCGAATACCGGCGCGGTTACAAATTCTCGACCTATGCGACCTGGTGGATCCGTCAGGCGATCACCCGCTCGATCGCCGACCAGGCGCGCACCATCCGCATCCCGGTGCACATGATCGAAACTATCAACAAACTCAACCGCATCTCCCGTCAGATGTTGCAGGAGATGGGCCGCGAAGCGACCCCCGAGGAACTGGCCAAGCGCATGGAAATGCCCGAGGACAAGATTCGCAAGGTGCTCAAGATCGCCAAAGAGCCGATTTCCATGGAAACGCCGATCGGCGACGACGAGGATTCGCACTTGGGCGATTTCGTCGAAGACACCAGCGTCACCGCGCCCGGCGACGCCGCCACCCTGGCCGGCCTCAAGGAAGCGACCGAGGAGATCCTCAGCACTCTGACGCCGCGTGAGGCCAAGGTGTTGCGTATGCGCTTCGGCATCGAAATGAATACCGACCATACCCTGGAAGAGGTCGGCAAACAATTCGATGTCACGCGCGAGCGCATCCGTCAGATCGAGGCCAAGGCGCTGCGCAAATTGCGTCACCCAAGCCGTTCCGAGCACCTGCGCAGCTTCCTCGATTAAGGCTATTCGGACTCGGGCCTGTAGCTCAGTTGGTTAGAGCTGGGGACTCATAATCCCTCGGTCGCAGGTTCGAGTCCTGCCGGGCCCACCATTAAACAAGGGGTTACGCGAGTAACCCCTTTTATTATGAGCCCGGTCCGCCGCCTTACCGGCTCGGCCGGATCCGCCTGCTTATTCGTGGCATGAAACTTGAACCTGTTTCCGATGGAGATAGGTGCATAACACATGTCACAGACCATTCTGATCCTGGACGACGAGCTGGATAACGTCCTGCTTATCGAGGAAACCATCAAGCGCAACCTGCCGAATGTGCGCACGGTGGGATTTGTCTCGCCGCAGGAAGCAGCTGCCTGGTGCGAAGCCAACGAGCCGGATCTTTGCCTGATCGACTACAAAATGCCGGGAATGAGCGGCATTGAGTTTATGGTGCAGGTGCGCCGTCGGATGCGATTTCAAGGTGTGCCGATGATCATGATCACCGGCCAGCCCAGTATCGAACTCCAGCAGCAGGCGCTCGACTGTGGCGCAACCGATTTTCTGAGCAAGCCGATTAATATCGCCGACGTCGTGGTGCGGTCGCGCAACCACTTGCGTCTGCGTGAAAGCGTGCGTGATGGGCGCCAGGACATGAGCCGGCTTGAGTGCGAAATGAAGGAAAGCGCGCAACAGCTCGTTGAGCAAGAGCAGGCGCTGATCATTCAGCGTCTCACACACCTGTCCGGTCACCGCGACGAGGAGACCGGTAACCACATGCGCCGCATGGCGCATATCTCGCAACTCATCGCACAGGAGCTAGGACTCGACAACCGTTTTTGCGACATGTTGCTGCTCGCTGCGCCCATGCACGACATCGGCAAGGTCGGTATCCCCGACCGCATTCTGCTGAAACCAGGCAAGCTCGACGCCGTGGAGCGGGGCATCATGCAGACGCACGCGCGTATCGGATACGATCTGCTCAAGGACAGCCACTCCGAACTGCTGCGCATGGGCGCCGAAATTGCGCTCACGCATCACGAGAAGTACAGTGGTGAAGGTTATCCAAATGGGCTTTCCGGCGAGGCCATTCCACTTTCCGGGCGGGTTGTGGCGGCGGCCGATGTGTTCGATGCGCTTGTGAATGCACGACACTACAAGAAGGCCTGGGCATTGGGCGATGCGATCGATTTCATGCGCAACGAACGTCGCCGGCACTTCGATCCGGGTTGTGTGGCGGCATTACTCCGGCGTATCGACGACGTCATGGACATTGAGAAGAAGTTTGCCGAGAACGACGCTCCCGCCAGCGAGCCTCGGCGCAGTGCTGCCAGCGGCTGAGTTTTCCGAGCAACGGACAACCCCAGCTGGGTTCACAGGCGCCGATCCTGTACCCGGAAAAATCTCGCAGGTCTATTTCGTTTTCGGCGATGTCGTTGGTGCGGGAACAGTGGCCGGTGCTGTCGTGGCCTCAGTGGACGGCTTACTGGAAGCCATGATGCCATTTTCTCTGAGGCCATCGCGGAGAAAGGCCAGACGTTCATGTATTGCCAGACTGGTTATGTACATGCCCTGGGCACTGGGCAGGTAGGCGCTGTACAGACGTGCCGTGCGGCCAAGGGTATTAAACCCAGTCGGGGCCGGTGTCACCTTGATACCAACCGATTCAAAGTCGTGCGCCGCACGCCGCATGTGCCAGGCTTGCGTCACGAGATAGACGTTGCGCACCTTGTCCGCCGCGAGCAGCTGCTGGCTCAGGCGCGCATTTTCCAGGGTCGTGCGGGATTCGCGTTCCACCCACTTTACCTTCGCGTGAAAATCCTCCGTGAGCACAGCCTGCATGTGATCGGCCTCGGCGCTGTCTTCACCGTTTGGCGCGCCACCGCTGACCAGGATGGGCAGCCCGGTCTTGCGTTGCAGGGTTGCCGCATAGCGCAGACGCTCCAGGCCTTGCGCGCTGACCGTGTCTTTCAAGTCATATTCCGGTGCTTCGGCATAGCGACCGTTGCCCAGCACGACGATGGCCTGTGGCGGATCTTGCAGACTGTCCTTCGGAACATACAGTGAAGCCTGCGGACCCTTCTCTGCCATCGGTACCAGTTCCGGCGGTTTTGCGAAATTCTGCAATCCGCTCATGAGCTGGTGTGCGGTGAGCGGTAGGCTCATGGCAATCAGGACAATGGTGCTTAGCACCAGCATGGCGGCGCCGAGCCACTGACGCTTGAGATTGGCAAAAAAAGTGAGAAACAGAAGCAGGACGATAATGCCAGGTGGTGTGATCAGTCCCTCAACGAGCTGGGGCCACATATCCATAGGGTGTTCTTCCTGAATGGTTATTGTTGTTGGTTATAGATTCATGTTCTGCTGATCGCATGTTCGAACATAAAGGTTGTGTAGGCCGTTAGCGATATGGCGGGAGCCAACCTTTCTGCCAGCTCGGGCAACACACGCAAGTCTTCCAAAAGATGGGTGGTTTTGCATGGACAGCTGCGCCGGAACCAATGGTCGAGTTGGGTCGGTGGTCAGTAGAATGCCGTCGTGCGCCAGGATCGTGGCGCGAGTGAATTCGGCAGGCGGCATGTAATCAGAAATGGGCGGCGAGTTCATTGCCAGTGATTCAGGTTCCCTGTTGATTATTGTATCCCAGATTGTGCAATAGCTGGGCAAGCAACTCGGTTTTCACCTCGTTCAGGTGCACCGGTGTGCGGCCGACGAGCGTGGCAAGGTCGGTAGTTTCAAGCCCGGCATAACCGCACGGTCTGATGCGCCGGAACGGCGTATGATCCATAGCCACATTGAACGACAACCCGTGGTAGCAGGCACCGCGCCGCACACGCAAGCCAAGCTGAGCGACCTTGCGGCCATGCACATAGACGCCCGGCGCCCCGGCGCGGCGTGCGGCCGGGATTCCGCGCGCCGCGAGCAGTTCGATGACAGCCTGCTCCAGCGCAGTAACCAGCTGCTTAACGCCCCAGCCACGCCGGCGCAGGTCCATGAGCACATAGGCAATCAGCTGCCCCGGGCCGTGATAGGTAATCTGCCCGCCTCGGTCGCTCTTCACCACGGGAATGCCGGGATTGTCGAACGGCTCGTTGCGGTCGTTGGTGCCAAGGGTATACACCGGCGGGTGTTCCACCAGCCAGATTTCATCCCGGGTGGAAGGGTCGCGCCGGTCGGTGAAGGTGCGCATGTCCTGCCAGACGCGCGTGTACTCGGCGTGGCCGAGATCGCGTACGATCACGTCGCACGTATCGAGCTTACTCGACCTTGCCGGCGCGGAAGTCACGAATGTAGTCCTGATAGAGCACATGCAGACGCGCATGCAGCGGCCCGGGCCTGCCGCTGCCCACGGGTTTGCCGTCGAGGTGTGTGATCGGCAACAGCTCCTTGGTGGAGCTCGTCAGTATCAGTTCCTCGGCGCTGCGCAACTCGGCTTCGGTCACGGCGCGCTCCTCGCAGGTCAGTCCGTGCGTGCGCGCCAGCTCCAGCGCCAAGTCACGGGTGACGCCGGGCAGAATGAACGGCCCCTTGGGCGGTGTCACGAGCACACCCTTCAAGACAACAAAGATGTTGCTCGCCGAGCCTTCCATCATGCGGCCATCGCGTATCAGGATCGCCTCGGCCGCGCCCTGTTCGGTGGCCTGCTGGCGCATGAGCACATTCGGCAGGAGCGCAATCGCCTTGATGTCGCAGCGCTGCCAGCGGATGTCCGGCACGGTGATCGCGGCGATGCCGGCGGCGAGCTGCGCCGGCTCCGGGTATTTGAGTGGCTGGGAATAGGCGAACACCGTCGGGGTGATTTGCTTCGGGAAGGCGTGATCGCGCTCCGCGGGCCCGCGTGTGACTTGCAAATACACCGACTGGTCTGCGCCGCCACCGGCTTCCACCAGGCGCGTGAACACCGCCTGCCAGTCGCGCGCCGTCAGCGGGTTGGGCAGGCGAATACCGGCGAGGCTGTTGTCGAGGCGCGCGAGATGCTGCGGCAGACGGAACAGCCGGCCGCCGTAAGCCGGGATCAGTTCGTAAACACCGTCGGCGAATACGAAACCGCGGTCGAACACCGAAACCTGGGCCTGTTCGGGTGGCAGGTAGGCACCGTTGAGGTAGACGAGCGGGGGATACATATTATTATGATAGGTAGGAGAATGCGGCAGGCCGCGGAGAAATGATTCTAGCGCAATGTGCCGCGCGTGGTCACGGCACAGGACGGATTCACCCGGTTCGTGCGAGCCAGAGCGCAGGATTGTGTGACCGGAGATTTTGATAGGGGGTAAAGTGGACGGAGGGATTAATCTTTAAGCAGGCCATTACTCCCCTTTCGCGGCCGCCCCCAGTCCATCTGTCCGAGCTTGATACCATAACATCGTTCTATCTGTTGCCGGAGCCGATCATTGCCAATCGGATGGCAGTAATGCGCGGCTCGACGCACAAGATGCAGATCTTCCTCACTGGAAAGACTTCCTGGATGCCGGCTTTTGTCGGCATGACGAACAAAGGACTTAATGAGAGTTTCCCTAAAAGGAGCGGGGTTAAACTTTTTACCTGCCGCAGCTAGTCGGAATAATCCGGATATTTCCGCTCTGCCGCTTCACTCCGCGCACGACGGAGTCGCCGCCATCAACGCCGGGCTCGGCGATGAACTGTTGCCAGATCCGCATGGCCGCGTGCCGCTGCTTCCTGTGCACCGCATAATCCGCCGTGAGGATCGCATCGATCACACCGATAAGTTGGGACTTCAAAGACCGATACATTTTTGTTCCGCCGCCTACAGATGGTAGCGTTTGATCTTGCGATACAGCGTACGTTCGGTAATGCCCAGCGCTGCGGCCACGAAGCGCCGGTTATGGTTATGGTGTTGCAGCAGGTCGGAGATATGACGCGCCTCGACTTCGGCGATCGAGCGCGTGGAGTTCATTTCGTTCCCAGCCGCTGCGGATGTTGCTCCAGGCGGCATGCCGGTGTGCGGATGCCGGTGTACATGGCCGCTCGCGAGGTGGTCATTCAGACGAATATGTTCGACGGTGATGATGCCGTCCGGACTTACTGCCACGGCCTGCTGGAGGATATTGAGTAGCTCACGCACGTTTCCGGGAAAATCGTAGCTCATCAGGTGTTCCATCGCCTCTTTGGTCAGGTGGCAATGGTTCAGCTTGCCGCGGTCGCACAGGCGTTTGATCAGCGCGTCCGCCAGGGCGGGAATATCTATCCGCCGTTCGCGTAACGGTGGAATGTGTGCCTTGACGCCGGCAACCCGGAAATAGAGGTCCTCGCGGAACCGTCCTTCCGCGACCATGGTCATGAGGTTGCGGTTAGTCGCGGTGATGATGCGCACGTCCACCTTGAGCAGCGCCGTGCCGCCGAGGCGCCGGAACTCGCCGGCATCGAGCACGCGCAGCAGCTTGGCCTGCATAGACAGCGGCAGTTCCCCGATTTCATCAAGAAACAGCGTTCCCTTATCAGCAACTTCGAACAGCCCCTGCTTGAGGCCCGCGCAGCCGGTGAAGGCGCCGCGCTCGTGACCGAACAACTCGCTCTCGCACAACGTTTCTGGAATGGCGGCACAATTCAATTCGACATAGGGCTTGGCGCTGCGCGCGGATTGTTCGTGGATATACTGCGCGGCCATCTCCTTGCCCACGCCGGTTTCGCCATATAGCAACACCGGCACGTTGGATTTGCCTGCCAGGTTGAGGGTTTCAAGGCATTGCAGAAACATGGGCGACCGTCCCACCATGCGCATTTCCTCGCACGTCAATTGCACGGCGGGCGCCAGGCGGTGGATGGTTTCCAGGACAAAGCGGTCGCCGTTGGAGGTCTCGATGGGATAGGCCTTGATGCGTACGCGGTCGGGGCGATTGGCGGAGTCAAAATGGGTGTGCAGCACCTCGAACGGGCTGTTGTTGCCCAGCACTGCCTTATGCGGACAGTCCTCGCCGTTCTCGAAACACGGCACCGGCGAATGGTGCGATACCTCGTGGCAACGTTTTCCAACGACCGCGTCTGGTTCCACGCCGTAGGAGGTGCAGTAGGACCGGTTGGCGGCAACGATCTGGAAATTTTGGTCAATGATGACAGCAGGCATGTCTTGGGCGTTAATGAGCGAATCAATAACGGTGGTCCGTTTCACGGGGTTACCTCGTTATGTGGCGGCTGTACCTCCTTGTAATTTATCCGGCGGTATGTCTGCGCCCTTCCGCCGTCTACAGTTGATTTCTATCAGCGCAGACTTTGCATCCTAACCACATTTGTCATCCGCGACAATCCTGTCATGACAGAGATGTCTAAATTTTCGTGTTTGGGACGATCGGAAAAAAAAATCCTTTTTAAAACCTTGGCATAGTGATTTGGCATACCGATTGCTTCAGCTGGTGATGGGTGCGTCATTTTGTCCCACCCGAAGCTGAAGACGTGAAATTTTTCTCAAACCACCGGGAGCAACTAGGTTCTCTCGCTGCAACGGCAAAAAAATTAGGAGGAGTTCCATTATGACTCGAAACAAACTGCTGCACGCCGCCTTGGCGGCGGCGCTGGGCGCCGGCGCGCCGAGCGCGCAGGCCTGGTTTGACGGCCCGCCCAAGTATCTCATCGTATGGGCCTCGGATCAGTATATGGACGGCAGGAACCAGAGCCCGCTGGACGGCATTCTGGGCTTGCCGGCGGGAGCCCTGCCGGACGCCGATTTCCTCGCGGTAATCGACGCCAATCCCATCTCGCCGACCTATGGCCATGTCGTGAACACGGCGGAGATGCCTGCCGTGTACGGCCAACATCTGCTTTCCGTAACGGAGAACTTCGTCGACAACGCGCTCGGTGCCCTGGGGCTGCCGAATCACGGTGTGATGGACGACGATATCCTGGGCGGGGTGCCGAACTTCAATTCCGCGACCAACGGTCTGCCGCCGGTCGTGCCGGCGCCGTCGTCGGTGCTCAACGAGGCGCATCACCATAGCGTGGTGCCCACGGTGCAGCCCGATGGCAAGATCACCGCTTACTACGGCGGCCTGATCAGCGCCAACATTTTCGGGTGTGACATCAGCGATCCGATGAACATCCATCCGGCGCCGAACAGCACGCTCGAGAACATCCCGCTGCACGCGAGCGCGACACAAAACTTGTGCGGCCTGACAGTGAGCGGCGCCGTGCATGACAAGTTCAGCGGTACCGACGATCTGGAGTGGAATCCCGTCAACGGCCATTACTACACCACCATGATGGGGGATGGTAACAGCCGCGGTAATTTCGGCGGCAATAACCTCACCACCACTCCTCCCATTACAGCCAGCCTGCCCCCGGTGCTCACCACACCCGGCGGCATCCAAGAGCTGGATCCGTTCACCGGGAGCGTGATTGGCGAATATAGCGCCGTGCCGCAAGCGGCGGTTCCCGGTCATGGCAAATACGTCAATGGCACCGACATGCTGGGACCGAAGCGCTATGCACCGCGCAAGCAAGTCGTGTTCGGCGGCGTGGATGGTAACGGCCAGTGCACCGGCCAGCCGCTGTGCGTGCCTGGTGTGGCGCCGTTTAACCAAATCGGGCACGACACCGGTGCGGTGAATCTGGATCAAGGTATCGATCAGGGTCCCGACACCGGCCTCTTGGCCCATCCCCATGGCATCGGTCTGCGTACCGACCTGACCGGCGCCAAGGGCGACAAGGACGGCAAGAAGGTCGGAACCACCAAGGGTGGCATCCTGGTGACCTCCGACTACGCCGATCCCGTGAGTCTAGCGATCACCGGCTCAGGTTCGGGTCCGGAAACCTCGGCCCAGGATCTGGGCACGACCGTGCGGTTCTGGGACGTGGGCAAACTGAGCGCTGGCCCCTACGCTATTGCGCAAATGCCGGACGGGCCGCGCCATGAGGACAATCAGATCCACGAGGAGCCGGAAGGTCTGATGGCGATGCGTGTCACGCACAACCACGGGCACAAGGGCATGTTCGTCGCCTCCATGTGCGGCGGCGCGGTGTTCTACACGCCAGACATCACGGTCATGAACCCGAAGTTCACCCTGGTGTACGACTTCGGCGCCTGCACCGGCGCCTCGGTGTTCACGATCACGCAGGACGACAACTACATCATCATGCCGGTGTCCGGTATCCAGCGCGCGGGCGATCCGATCTACAACCGCGACTACCAGGGTGAGCACAACTCGCGCATGGCCGTGCTCGACATCCGGGCGTTAGTCGCCAAGGACGGCAGCTTCAGCTGCAACGCGGCCCCGGCGGCAGCCTGGAATAACACAGGCGCCACCACGCCGCTCGGCCAGAAGGCGACGGTTGGTCCATCCGGCATCGTCTATAACAATTCGGGCGATATGCACAACGGCGGGGTGTTCTGGCCCAACAACGGCAAATCGGATTGTCCGAAGCTGGTTGACCAGGTCGATTTCAGCGGCTCGGGTCAGGACGGCATCGCGGGCACGGCTGACGATCACCCGGACACCGTTACCAGCCGCGGCGGACCGCACTTCGTGGTCCATGACGGATTCGATCGCTACATCGCGTCCTCGCTGTACTTCGTGGACTTGCGCAAGTACGCCATCAAAGACGTGGACAACCTGTTGACCGCACTCGGTCTGGGTCATGCCTGGCATAAGGGGGATGCTCCCACGGGTCATCCGAACTCCTTCCCGCCTGGTGGCCCCAATCCGGGTGACGTGCCTGCCGGTGGTCTCGGTGCCGCGTTCCAGCTGCTGGACGACAACAACCTGCTGCCCTTCAAGACGGGCGGTTGGCAGAGCGTCCTGCCGGGAACGGGTTCGGTCGGCGACGACACTGTCTGCATGATGCGGTGGAACCGCTGGACGGGTCGCCTGGATCTGGACAGCCGCTTCAACGCGGGCGATGCGACATCGCCCACCGGCTGCCTCGACATGGACTTCGGCGATACGGGCAAGACATGGCCATCCAACGCGGGCCGCGCCACGCGTGCCGCGAACGCCGGCAACGCCCAGCCGCATGGCATGTCGTTCTACACCGTGGGTTCGTTCCGGTTCTTCAGTAACGGCGAGATCGGCCCCGGAACTCATTACACCCCGGGACTGGGATTGTCGTCGGAGCAGACGTTCTGATCCGTTCAGGTTAGCGGGCTCCTCCCCGCGCCGCGATTGTATTTCGCGGCGCGGGACCGAGACCCGGCCTGATGGCCGGGTCTTTTTTTATCTCGCTCGCCGAGAGACGGGCTGACGATTCCGCGCGCGGTGCCCGGATTTGATCGCCACTTTCGCCTACGTGCCTGTTTGCAAGGATGAGGCGTTTACCGTTGTGTTATCATGCGCCCGGCTACTGGCGATCGAAGAATCAAGATTGAGATTTATGCATCGCAGAACCGTGTTGAAGTGGACGATCTCCCTCGCTGTTGCTGTTGCGACGGGCATGGTCGTAAACCGTTACGGATCGACCCCGCGCCACGCGCCCGAAATCTCAGGTGACAGCTCCAGTCGCAACCCGACGCAGGCGAAAATAACTTACGTCTGCCCGATGCATCCCCAGATTATTTCCGACAAATCGGGCACCTGCCCGATCTGCGGGATGGCGCTCGTGCCGGTCAAACCGGCCGCCGTGGAAACCGCGATGGGTGCCGACGGTGAGCCGGTGGTTCGAATCGAGCCGGAGGTCATCAATAATCTCGGCGTCAAAGTCGCGCGCGTGACCCGCACGACGCTGGTGCGGCGCATCGAGACGCCCGGTTTCGTGCAACAAATCGAGCCGGCCCAGCATGTGCGCGTGCAGGCGCCGTTCGCAGCCAAGGTTGTGGCGCTGCATTTCAAACCCGGGCAATGGCTCGAAGCGGGAAAGCCGTTGGTGACGCTCGAATCCGAGACGCTGCGCACGGCCGAGCAGGCGCATATCGCCTTACTGAAAGCAAGCGCGCCGATGGAGGCCAAACCCCACGACTCCATGCCGCCCGCCCCGGCGGAAGCGGACCACGGGATGACCCTAGATGAGTCGCGCGCGGAGCTGGCGCGCCTCGGGCTTACCGACGTCGCCATCCGGGAGCTCGAACAGAAACGGGCGCCGTCTTCGAAATTGACGCTGAATGCGCCATACCCAGGTCAGATCACGAATCTGCAAGTCGCCGCCGGCGATTCGGTGAAGAACGGAGCGATGCTGTTCGAGCTGTCGGGAATGGCGCGCGCCTCGGTGCTGGCCAACGCGTTCCAGCGGGACGCGGCCTGGATCCAGACCGGCCAGGCGGTCGAGGTCAGGCTGCCCCATGTATCGAGCCAGATGTGGTCCGGCGTGGTCAATCAGGGCGCCGTCTCGATCGATCCCAGTTCCCAGAACATCGGCGTGCGGCTGTCCTTCACCGCGCCCGCGCATCTGCTCAAGAGCGCCATGTATGTCGTGGCCACGATCCACGGCGACGCCCGCCCGGGCGTGCTGGCGGTGCCGCAGGAGGCGCTCATCCGCACCGAGTCCGAAGACCGGGTGATCGTCGCGCTCGGCGGCGGACGGTTCAAGCCCATGCCGGTGCGCACCGGCATCGAAACCGGCGGCCAGGTCGAGATCCTGAGCGGCCTCAAGGAGGGTGACGAGATCGTCGTCTCCGCGCAGTTCCTGATCGACTCCGAAAGTAGCCTGCAGGCGAGTTTCCGCCGCATGACAGCACACTAGCGGATCGCCGCGTTTCGGCTGAGTCACCATGATCGCGCGTCTCATTCGCTGGTCCACTGTCAACCGTCCGTTGGTATTGCTGGTCACGCTGCTCGTGGCCGGCTGGGGCATCTACTCGGTGCGTCACACGCCGCTCGACGCGATCCCGGACCTGTCCGATGTGCAGGTCATCATCAAGAGCGCCTTCCCGGGTCAGGCGCCGCAGGTCATGGAAGATCAGGTCACCTATCCGCTGACGAGCGCCATGCTGTCCGTGCCCGGCGCCGTGCATGTGCGCGGCTACTCGTTCTTCGGCGAATCGTATGTGTACGTTATTTTCGAGGATGGCACGGATCCGTACTGGGCGCGCACGCGCGTGCTGGAGTACCTCAGCCAGGCCCGCGACCAGTTGCCGCCGGGCGCAAGAACCCAGCTCGGTCCGGACGCGAGCGGCGTGGGTTGGATCTACGAGTACGCGCTTGTCGATCGCACGGGTCGGCACGATCTCGCGGAGCTGCGCAGCCTCCAGGACTGGTTTCTCCGATTCGAGTTGCAGACCGTGCCCGGCGTGGCGGAGGTGGCCACCGTCGGCGGCATGGTCAAGCAATACCAGGTTGTGCTCGATCCGGGACGCATGCGCGCCCAGACGTTATCGTTGCCCGTGATCCGCCAGATGATTCTCGACGCCAACCAGGAGGTGAGCGGCTCGGTCATCGAGATGGGCGAGGCGGAGTATCTCATCCGTGGCAAGGGTTACATCAAGAACCTGGACGACCTCAGGCGTATTCCTTACCTCACGCGCCGCGAGGCCGGGGCCGCGCTGCTGTTGCAGGACATCGCCGACATCCGCATCGGGCCGCAGATGCGCCGCGGCATCGCCGATTTGAACGGCGAGGGCGAGGTGGCCGGCGGCATCATCGTCATGCGCTCGGGCGGCAACGCCCTGACCACCATCGAACGGGTCAAGGCCAGACTGGAGGAGCTGAAAAGAAGTCTGCCCGAAGGCGTGGAGATCGTCGAGACCTATGACCGCTCGGCGCTGATTACGCGCGCGGTGACGACGCTCAATCACCGGCTGATCGAGGAGTTCATCCTTGTGGCCCTCGTCTGCGCGGCGTTCCTGTTTCATCTGCGTTCATCGCTGGTGGTGGTGTTCACCCTGCCCGTGGGGATCCTCGCGGCCTTCATCGTCATGCATCTTCAGGGCATCAACGCCAACATCATGTCGCTCGGCGGCATCGCCATCGCGCTCGGGGCCATGGTGGATGCCGCGATCGTGATGATCGAGAATGTCCATAAGCGTCTCGAACAAGGCGCGGCCACCGGCGCGCAGCGCCTCGCCGCCATGCAAGAGGCGATGGTGGAAGTCGGACCGCCGTTGTTCTTTTCGCTGTTGATCATCACGCTCTCCTTCCTGCCGGTGTTCGCGCTGCAGGCTCAAGAGGGACGGTTGTTCGCACCGCTGGCCTATACCAAGACCTTTGCGATGGCCGCCGCCGCCGGGCTGTCGGTCACGCTGGTCCCGGTCCTGATCGTCTATCTGGTACGCGGACGCATCCGCGAGGAAAAGGCCAATCCGCTGAACCGCTTGCTGGTGCGCGCGTATCGCGTCGTGATCGGCGCGGCGCTGGGCCGTCCCGGCCTCACGCTGGCGATCGCCGTGCTGCTGGTGGCCACGAGTATGTGGCCGCTGTCGCGGCTCGGTTCCGAGTTCATGCCGCGGCTCGATGAGGGCGATCTGCTGTACATGCCGACCACGCTGCCGGGCCTCTCCGCCGGCAAGGCGCAGCAACTGCTGCAACAGACTGATCGGCTGATCAAGACGGTGCCCGAGGTCGATACGGTGTTCGGCAAGATCGGCCAGGCCGAAACCGCCACCGACCCGGCGCCGCTGACGATGATCGAGACGACCATACGGCTCAAACCGCGCGCGCAGTGGCGCGACGGCATGACGCTGCCGAAGCTGATCGCGGAACTGGACGAGCGCGTGCGGCTTCCCGGGCTGACCAATTCCTGGCAGATGCCGATCGCGGCGCGCATCGACATGCTGGCCACGGGCATCAAGACGCCGCTTGGCGTCAAGGTCGCGGGGCCGGACCTGCGCGTGATCGACATGATCGGGGCCCAGATCGAAGGCTTGCTGCGGCCGCTGCCCGGCACGGCGTCGATCTATGCCGAACGCGCCGGCCGCGCGCGCTACATCGAGATCGGCGTCGACCGTGACTCGGCGGCGCATTACAGTTTGAGCGTGGCGGATATTTACGAGGTGATCGCCATGGCAGTCGGCGGCATGAACATCGCCTATACGGTGGAAGGCCGCGAGCGCTATCCGATCAACCTGCGATACCCGTCCGAGGTGCGCAATTCGCTCACCGCGCTGAAGGATCTGCCGGTGTTTCTTCCCACCGGCCAGCAGATCCGCCTCTCGGACGTCGCGGATGTCTCGATCAAGGACGGGCCCGAGATGATCAAGAGCGAGGATGCGCGATTGAACGACTGGGTCTACGTCGATATCCAGGGGCGGGATCTGGGCTCCTACGTCGCCGACGCCCAACGCGTTGTGGCCAACCACGTGAAGCTGCCCCCGGGTTATTCGGTCGGTTGGTCCGGCCAGTATCAATACCTCACACGCGCCGCCGAACGCTTGCACTATATTGTGCCGTTGACCCTGGCCTTGATTTTCCTGCTGTTGTACCTAAATTTTCGCAACATGACCGAGGCGCTCATGGTGATGGGCGCGCTGCCCCTGGCCCTGGTCGGCGGCATCTGGTTGCTCTTTGCACTTGATTACCAGCTCTCGGTCGCCGTCGGCGTGGGTTTCATTGCCCTGGCCGGCGTGGCCGCCGAGTTCGGTATTGTGATGCTGGTGTATCTCGACCAGGCAGTGAAGCGCCATCGTCCTTCCACGCTTGCCCAGCTGCACGAGGCGGTGATCGAGGGTGCCGTACTGCGCGTGCGTCCCAAGGCCATGACGGTCGCGGTCGTCATCGCCGCGCTGCTGCCCATCATGGTGGGCGGCGGCACCGGCTCCGAGGTCATGCGACGCATCGCCGCACCCATGATCGGCGGCATGGTTACGGCGCCCCTGGTGTCCATGCTGGTCATACCCGTGCTTTATGTTTTGTGGAAACGGCGGAGACTGTCGGGGGGAGATTGATGCCGGCGACGGACGTCATGAAATCGGTGCCGTAACAAATATTCACAAGCGTTTATCATAAGTTATCGCGAAAGGAGATGAGAGGATGAACAAGGTAATTTCTGTTTTGAGCATTCTGGGCCTGATCGTCTGTCAGACGTATCCGGCGAACGTGTCCGCGGCAAGTCCTAAAGCTCCAGCCAAGGCCGCCAGCGTTGATATCGACCCCGAGGTGAAAACTCTGGTGGAGTTGGCGGCGCAGGGTAAGACCGAATTGTTGCTCAAGCTCCTCGGCCCGCAGACGGACGTCAACCGGACGGACGAATCCGGAACGACACCCTTGCACGCCGCCGCCGGGGGCGGCCATCGGGACATCGTGTCGGCCCTGCTCGAACACGGCGCCAATATCAACGCCAAGGACAAGCGCGGCGCGACGCCACTGCTGCGCGCCGCCGCGAACGGGCACACGGAAATCATCCGATTGTTGCTGGACAAAGGCGCGCGGCTGAAGGCCCAGGATATCAGTGGCGCCAATGCCCTGATGCTCGCCACCAACCACGGACATCTCGAGACGATGAAACTGGTGCTCGACCGTGGTATCGATATCGACGCGGCCGACGATGACGGCAGCACCGCGCTGCTGGTCGCGTTGCAGAGCAAGCAGCCGGAAGCGGTACGGTATTTGATCGAACGGGGCGCCGACGTTAATGCCGGCGACGAGCTCGGGAATATCCCGTTGCCTCTCGCCGCCAAGATGGGCGAGGTCGCCACCGTCAAACTGCTCATCGATAAAGGCGCCAATCTTTCCGCGCGCGATGGCGATGGCAACTCCCCCATGATCTACGCCATCTGGCAAAAAAACCTGGATCTTGTGAAACTCTACCTGGACCGCGGCGTCAATATCGAAACCCCCTTCATGCAGGAAGTGCGGCCCTTGATGATCGCGGCCGGCCTGGGTAACCGGGAACTGACAGAGTTCTTCCTCAAGAAAGGGGCGCAGCTCGAGGCCCGCGACGGTGGCGGTTCGACCGCGCTTATCTATGCCGCGCGCACGAACAAAGCTGACGTCGTCAAATACCTGTTGCAACAAGGCGCCGACATCAACACCCGGGACAACGCCGGGCGGACGCCACTCATTATCGCCGCCACGACCGGCAGCCTGGAGGCAATGAAAGCGCTTATTGCCGCACGAGCTGATATCGAGGCCAAGGACACGATGGATCGCTCGGCGCTGCTATGGGCCATTGAACAGAAGCGCACCGAGGCCGCGCAGCTGTTGCTCGACAACAAGGCGGCGCCGGATGTCGGTGACAGCAAAGGCATTACGCCGCTGATGCTGGCCGCCACGCTCGGTGAGGATAAAATTGCCGTGGCCCTGCTCGACAAGGGCGCCGACGTCAACGCGCACAGCAAGGGCGACGTCACGCCGCTGATGTTCGCCTCCCTCACTGGCCAGGTGGCGGTGGTAAAGCTGTTTCTCGATCGCGGCGCGAAGATCGATGCGCGTGACGAACAGGGTCGCACGGCCCTGTTTTATGCCGCCGGCCGGGGGTTTGCGGCTATAACCAGTCAGCTTCTCGATAAAGGCGCCGATCCCAACCTGACCGACAAATTCAACAAGACGGCAACTGACTACGCGATCGAGGCCGACAAGATGGCCGTGGCTGAACTGCTAAAGCAGCGCGGCGCGAAATCCTCCGCCAAATCGGAAGCCGCGGTCACCGAATCCAAGTCGAAGACGCGTTGAGCGTAGATCTAGTGTTCCATTTGCCGGCGGTGAAGAGCGCGTTCAGCGCCGGCGCAATCCGCCGAGTAGGCGGCCCGAACGATGCGCTCCATCGCTTACGGTGTCAGCGCCGCGGACAGCGTGCTGGTTCCGTCCTGCGCAAATTGAAGGCGAAACGTGTCGATGTGCGGCCGCAATCTTGCCAGTCTGGTAGGATTCATCAGGGTCGGTGCTCCTCTCGCTATGCCAATGTCTCGACAACGTCAGCATAGCCGTGGGGGGCGCCGGCCCTTCTTCATGTCTTGTTCAGAATTGGGGGGCCGGGCTTAAGGTAGTGGCATGATTCTCTGACCCCGATTGTGATGTGAGTCCGGTGCGTTATGAAGAGCAACGAGTTCTTACCTAGCCAACTGTCCCTGGAAACGGGAGGTGGCTCAGTCTAACCCTGTATCACTCTGTTCGAAGTTCACGCCGCATCGGCTATGCTATCGACCGCGGTTACCATCGAGTCTTGCCATGACACCCACTTCGGTTGCGCGTATCGCCCTGTTCCTGGTGTTCGCCTGGCTGAGCGGTTGTGCGAGTCAGTATTTCAAGGATGCCGGCGCGCCGCCGCCGGTGCCGCGTTACTCCCTGGAGCACTGGCCGTACCAGGAGTACTGGACCGGCATCGTGTTCAATGGCGCCAAGGTCGGGTTCTCGCATCTCGCGCTCGCGCCCGCCGCGGACGCGTCTGGCCGCTATGAGATTCGCTCGGAAGCGGCATTGGCGCTGCATTTCCTCGGGCTCGAAAAGAAGATCAGCCTGATCGCGCGCGATCGGGTGAATGCCGACCTCACGCTCGCCGACTTCGACTACGACTACAACATCGACGGCAACCGCCAACGGCTGCACGGCCAGGTGGCGCACGACCAGCTGACCGTCGCGGTGAGCACCCGTGGTCGCAGCGAGACGCAGGAGCACGCGCTTGCCGGCGCGGTTTATCCGACCAGTATCCTGTATCTCTACCCGCTGCTGCATGGCCTCGAGGTTGGACGCGCGTATCACTACATGGTGTTCGACGGTGAGACGCTGACCGTCAGCGACGCCAGCCAAAAGGTCAAGGGCTACGAGACCAGCACGCTGTTCCAGGGCGCGGCCTTCAAGCTCGACACGCGCCTGCACGACAACAGCACAACTGCCTGGATCGACAGCGCCGGCCGGCCGGTGTTCGAGCTGGCGATGAGCGGCGTGTTGATCGCGGCGCTGGAGAATGAGCAGACCGCGCGCCGCTATCTGGCGCAGGCCAGTCTCAACAAGCAGGAGGTGTTGCTTGACTTCAGCCGGGTGCCAGCCGATCGCAACATCCCGGCGCCGCGCACGCGGCGTTCGCTCGATCTGGTGCTCACCGGTCTCGATGTGGCGCACTTGCCGCCGGCCGATGCCTTCCAGAGCTGTACGACGGCGGCGGAGGAAACGCATTGCCGGATTCGTTCCCTCTCGCCACCGACCACCGTGCCAGCCACCCAGTCACCGGACGCGGAGCGTTATCTCCAGCCGACGCTTGCGGTGCCGAGTACCGACCCGAGCCTGCGTGCTCTGGCGGCACAAATCCCCGCCGGTGCCGCTACTGACAACGAGAAGATCACTCGCCTGCTGGGCTGGATGCAGCGCAACATCCAGCGCGAACCGGTGGACTCGTTCTCGGCGCTCGATGTGCTGGAGACGCGCAAGGCCGAATGCCAGGGACACGCCTATCTCTACGCCGCGTTCGCGCGTAGCCTCGGGATCCCGACGCGGGTGGTGAACGGTCTGGTGTACATGGAGGAAGCACACGGCTTCCTCTATCACAGCTGGAACGAGAGCTTCGTAAACGGGACGTGGCTGCCGGTGGACCCGACCTTTGACCAGGTGAGCGCCGACGCCACTCATGTGAAACTGATCGAGGGCGAGAGCCCGGCGCAGCTCATGCCGCTGCTCGATGGAATCGGAAAAATCCGGGTACGGGTGCTGGCGTACGAGTGAGTGTCTCAGGGCGGCAGGTTTAGGCTGGGCCTGCGAAGCCCAACATCTCACAACTCGCCGTAGCCACACAACCACCGTCACCCACATCAACCTGTTGCCGTTGGGCTTCACCGACAGCGTTCAGCCCAACCTGCACACTGCGCTCGATGCGGCGCCGGTATTTCTCCTGGCGCTGATCGCGTTACGGCGTGGCCTGGACCTGGCCCTGTTTGCGGAACCACAGGCGCAGCCGGTCGGCGCTGCGTTTGGCCAGGCTACCCTCCGGTACGCTTGCTAGCGCCACGAGCGGCAGCTCCGCGAGTGCCTGGCCGTTGTGCACAAGTTCAAGGTGTCCGAGCGTTTCGCCACGCGTCACCGGCGCCAGCCGGGTTGCTGGCAGGGCCACCTGCGTGCGGATGGCTGTGAAGCCACCGCGTGGCAGGGTCATCCAGGTATCCTGGTTCACGCCCAGCGCCACGGTGTCGGTCTCACCCTCCCAGACCGGCAGGGTCGCGACAGGCGTATCGCTTCGATACAACAGGCGCGTTTCGAACTGCCGAAAACCGAAGTCGAGCAGCCGGCGACCGCTGCGCGCGCGTTCCACCTCGCTGTCGGTGCCGAGCAGGGTGGCAATGAGATGCATGCCGTCTCGTTGCGCGCTCGCCACCAGGCAATAGCCGGCGGTCTCGGTGTGGCCGGTCTTGAGACCGTTCACGCCGGGGTCGCGCAGCAGCGGATTGCGGTTCGGTTGCGTAATCCCGGCCCAGCGGTAATCCGGCAGCGCGAACCAGCCGGCGTATTCGGGGAAGTCGCGTTGCACGGCCACGGCGAGGCGCGTGAGATCGCGCGCAGTCGAATAATGCTGCGGGTTGTTGAGACCGGTGGCGTTGGCGAAGTGCGTATTGGTGAGGCCGAGTTCCGCGGCCATGGCGTTCATGCGCGCCACGAATGCCGGGAGCGTGCCGCTCGCGCGTTCGATGAGCGCGAAGGTCGCATCGTTGCCGGACTGCACCAGCATGCCCTTGAATAATTCTTCCGCCGGGACTCGATCGCCTTCGCGCAGAAACATGCGCGCCCCGGGCAGGCGCGCAGCGTAGCGGCTCACGGTAACGAGTTCGTCCAGCTTCAGTCTTCCGGCGCGCAGATCGCCGAACAGCAGGTAGGCAGTCATAAGCTTGGTGAGCGAGGCTGGTGGCAGGCGCACATCGGCGTTGACCGCCGCAAGCTCGGTATCGCTCTGTGCCTCGATGAGCACAAAGGCGTGCACCGGTAGATCCGGCGCCGGGATGTTCCAGGGACTGGCGAAGGCAGGGGAAAGCAGTAGCAGGCCGCACGCAATCAGTACGGCGCGCAGGCGCGACGCGCACACCATGTTATTACTCGACGACCACGATTGGATTGGGCAGGCCCTGCGAGACCACGCGCGCCGCCAGCTGGTCGCTTTCGTCCACGCTGTCGAGCGGGCCGATGCGTACGCGATAGAGCGGGGTAGCGTCGAGTTCGGCGTTCTGGATGTGCACGGACTTGAGATCGGCGCTCGTCAGGCGTTGCTTCAGGTTCTCGGCGTTGTCGCGGCTGGCGAACGCGCCAACCTGCAAATACAGACGCGGGGTGGCCGCCGGCGGGAGCGGTTCGGGCGCTGCTGCGCGGCTGGCCACCCGGGTCACTGGCTCGTCGCCGCTGAGTCCTTCGAGTTCGACAATGCCGGTGCCGGTACCGAGGATGCCGAGTTTCGCGGCTGCGGCGTACGACAGATCGATGACCCGGTTGTCGCGGAACGGCCCGCGATCGTTCACGCGCACAATGACGCTCTTGCCGTTGTTCAGGTTGCGCACGCGCAGGTACGACGGTATCGGCAGGGTCTTGTGCGCCGCGGTCATGGCGTACATGTCGTAGGTTTCGCCGTTCGCGGTGTGTTGCCCGTGAAATTTCTTGCCATACCAGGAGGCGACGCCGCGTTCGCGATAGCCGGTGGCGGTCTTGAGCGGGCGGTAACTGACACCGAAGACGTTATACGGACGGTTATTGCGTTCGTTATACGGTTCGCTGCGCGGTATCGCGTCCGGCACCTTCGACACATCCACCTCGGGGTGGCGGTGCGGACCATCGTCCTGGTAGTAACCGCCGCGCGGCACGCTGGCGCAGCCCGTGGCCAGGGCCAGGGCGACAATCGGCAGCAGGCGGCTATGCATGTTCACTCTCCGTAATACAGCTTGTGCAGCATTTCACTCAGTTCCACCACGGCCAACGAGTAATTCTTGCTGCGATTATAGCGCGTGATCACGTAGAAATTATTATAGCCGAGGCGGTGGATGGGCGCGGCTTCCCCCTCGAATGTAATCAGGGCAGCCAGCTGGTGTGCATCGATACGCTGTACCGGCAGGATGCCGTAGCGCGACAGGTGCTGGAGGCTGATGCGCGGCTCAAGACCATTGTTCTCCAGCCAGGCGTACATCGAACCATCGAGCTTCACCTCGCCGATGATCGGTTCATCGCGTTTCCAGCCGTGCTGTTTGAGAAAGTTGGCGACGCTGCCGATCGCGTCATCGACGTCCGTCAGGTCGCGCTTGTGGTCGTCGTCGAAGTCCACGGCGTAATTCCGGTAACTCGACGAGATGAATTGCGGCATGCCCATGGCCCCGGCATAGGAACCCTTGACGCTGAGCGGATTGACCCCTAACTCGCGCGCGAGCAGCAGAAACTCGATGAGCTGACCGCGATAAAAGTCGCTGCGCTCCGGATAATCCAGGGTCAGGGTGACGAGCGCGTCCAGCACGCGGTAATGCCCGTGCTGGCGTCCATAGAACGTCTCGATGCCGAGGATCGCGACAATGATCTCTGGCGGCACACCGTACTCGCTGCCGGCGCGGAACAAGGCCTCGGCGTTGGTCTTCCAGAACACCAGTCCCTTGCGCGCGCGATCGTCGTTGACGAACAGCTTGCGGTATTCGTACCACGGCAGATTTTCCTTCGGCCGGTAAACGGCCTCGATGATGTCGTCACGGATTTCGGCCTGCGACAGCCAGTCTTCGAGTTGCTTATGGGTGAACCCGTGCTTCGAGACCATCTCGTCCATCAACGACTGGAGCGCGGGGTTGTCTTCCACGCGCACGGCGTGGGCGGGGGAAAGGTAGATGGTGCAGCCAAGCGAAACGAACAGCAGCCAGCCGGCAATGGATTTCATGTTCTGATCTTTCTCGGTGCCGACATTATCCGGTCATCTTCCGGTGCGTGTGAATGCTCATGAGCATACCGAACGCGGCCATGAGCGTGACCAGTGCCGTGCCGCCGTAACTGACGAGCGGCAGCGGAACGCCCACCACCGGCAGTATGCCGCTCACCATGCCGACGTTCACGAAGAAGTAGAAGAAGAACACCAGCGTCAGGCCACCGGCCAGCAGGCGGGTGAAACTGTCCTGCGCGAGCAGGGCGATCATGAACCCGCGGTAGACGATGAACAGATAGATGCCGAGCAGTACCAGGATACCGAGCAGGCCGAACTCCTCGGCGAACACCGCAAAGATGAAGTCGGTGGAGCTCTCTGGCAGGTATTCGAGATGCGCCTGGCTGGAATTGAGCCAGCCCTTGCCGAAGAACCCGCCCGAGCCGATCGCGATCATGCCTTGCAGGGTATGGTAGCCGGCACCGAGCGGGTCGGAGGCCGGGTCGAGCAGTGTCAGAATGCGCTTCTGCTGATAGTCGTGCAGGTGCGTCCAGACATAGGGGATGGCCACGGCCGCGAGTGCCGCAAACGCGGCCAGGATGCGCCAGTACATACCGGCGAGGAACAGCATCGCGAAACCGGAACCGAGCACCAGGATCGCGGTGCCCAGGTCCGGTTGTTTGGCGATCAGCGCGACCGGCACGAGGGTGATGATGCCGGCGAGCGCCATCTGCCGCAGGTTGGGTGGCAACGGCACGCGCGCGAAATACCAGGCCAGCATCATCGGCAGGGCGAGCTTCATGACTTCGGCTGGCTGGAAACTCATGCCGCCCGCGCCCAGCCAACGCCGCGCGCCCTTCAAAACAATGCCGACACCGAGCACGGCGATCAGCAGGATTACGCCGAGCCCGAACAGGAACGGTGCCAGGCGCCGCAGGTCTTCGGGGCGAATCTGGGCGATCAGGAACAGGATGCCGAAGCCCATGATCAGACGCAGCACGTGCTTGATGAGCATCGTGAGGTTCTCGGCACTGGCACTGTACACCACCAGCAGGCTGATGCCGGCCAGCGCCAGCAGCGCGTAGAACAGCGGGACGTCGATGTGCCAGCGTTGCAGACGATTCATGCGGGAAGCCTAGAGCAGATACCAAAAGACCGGAAGCGTGCGTGCATGGGGACAGTAGTATGGCTATTTTTATGCAGGCGTGCTTTCTGTAAATAAGGCAATTTTTGTGCAGGCGTGCTTTCATTAATAGGGTTCATTTTGTGCAGGCTTGCATTCATTAATCGGCGTCGCCATCCGCGGGGACAATGACCTTGACCGCGGGGTTGGTGCTGCCGATCAGGTACTGGTCCATGATCTTGCGTGCGATCGGCGCCGCCACCGAACCACCGTGTCCGCCGTTTTCCACGATCACCGCCACGGCGATCTGCGGATCGGCAACCGGCGCGAAGGCGATGAACAGTGCGTGGTCGCGCAGGTGTTCGGCGGTACGGCTCTCGACATAGCTCTCGGCCTGGCCGAGACCCTTGATCTGCGCGGTGCCGGTTTTGCCGGCGATCTTATATGGCGCGTTCCAGCCGATACCGCGCGCCGTGCCACCCTCGCCATTCACCACATCGGTGAGATTGCGGACCATGATCTCATACTGCTCCGGTGTAAACGCGCCGTATGGCAGCAGAGGCGATTCGGGAAGCGGGCTGCGTACCTGGGTGCTCGGATCCTCGATCGCCTGTACCAGGCGCGGCTGTGGACGCAGGCCGCGATTGGCGATGCCGGATATGGCGGACACGAGCTGCAGCGGTGTGACCAGAATCCCGCCTTGACCGATGCCGGTGATTACCGTCTCCCCCGGCTGCCACTCCTGGCCACGGCGGCGTCTTGCGTCCGGCAGTGGCAAGGCGCCCTTCGATTCGCCCTGCAGGTCCACGCCGGTCTGGCTGCCGAAACCGAAACCGGTGAAGTAGGTATTGAGACGCTCGATGCCGAGCGTGACCGCGAGTTTATAGAAGTACACGTCGCACGACTGCACCACGGCGGTGTGTAAATCCACGATACCGTGACCGGCCTTCTTCCAGCAGCGGAAGTGGTGGCTGCTGCCGGGCAGCGAATACCAGCCCGGGCACGTGATCTGCTTGGTCGGACTCTCACCGGCGTCGAGCGCCGCCAGGCCGAGGAAGCTTTTGATCGTGGAGCCAGGTGCGTACTGGCCGTTGAGGACGCGATTCAGCAGCGGTTTGTCCTTGCTGTCGCGCAAGGCCGCGTACGAATCCGGGTCGATGCCATTCACAAACGGATTCGGATCGTAGGTCGGAGTACTGGCAAAGGCCAGCACCGCGCCAGTCTTCGGGTCTATGGCCACCACCGCTCCCTTGTTTGATCCAAGTGTCTGTTCGGCAATCGCCTGCAGGCGTGCATCCAGACCCAAGTGCAGATGTCGGCCGGCGACCGGCGCAATGCGCTCCAGCACGCGGATGGCACGTCCGTGCGCGTCGGTCTCAACTTTCTCGAAACCGACTGTGCCCAGCAGCGTGTCTTCATAGCTTTGTTCAATGCCGAGCTTGCCGATATGCTGGGTGCCACGATAGGCGTTGCGGTCGATGTTCTCCATTTCGTCTTCGTTGATGCGGCCGACGTAACCGATAGCGTGCACCCCGAGCGTGCCTTGCGGGTAATGACGCTGCAGGCGCGCACGCAGCTCCACCCCGTTCCAGCGGTAACGCACCACGGCGAAGCGTGCCGCCTCCTCCTCGGTGAGCTGCGTGCGCAGCGTGAGCGCCTCGAAGCGTGGGCGTTCGCGCAGCTGCTTGGCGAACAGCTTGAGGTCGCGCTCGTTGAGGGTAACGATCTTGCCCAGCTCCGTCAGCAGTTCTCCCATGTCATCGACCTGGTCGGGAACCACTTCGAGCGTCAGTACCGGATAATTCTGTGCCAGCACCACGCCATTGCGGTCAAAGATGCTGCCGCGCACCGGCGGAATCGGTACCGGCTTGACGCGATTCTCCTGTGACAGGGTGGCGAAGTGCCGGTAGTTGATGATCTGGATATAGGCGAGACGCAAAAACAGCAAGCCGGTCAGCGCCACCACCACGCTGGCCACGATCGACAGGCGCGCGCCGAACAGGCGCGATTCCCGCAAGTGGTCCCGGATCTCGCCTGCGCGCATGCCTAGGGAACCTCGGAACAAGTCATTCTTGGGTGCTTCTGGAAGAAGCGCAGAGGACGCCGAGGCGCAAAGATCGCACAGGGTTTGTTTGATCTAAAATCTCGGCGTCCTCTGCGCCTCGGCGTGCTCTGCGAATTTTCCAGGGCGTGTTGCTGCGCACAAATGGCTTTCTGCTGGTGTGACGATGTCATGCTGAATCAGAGCTTCTCTAGCTGACGTTGCCGTGGCGGCGGATGTCGCGCAGGATTACGAACAGCCACGGCCAGAGAAGCATGCTGACGATGCTGGGCGTGAGGTAACTCCAGGTCGAGGGCGCCTGGCCGGCGAGGTGCTTGATCCACAGCACCAGTAGGTTGTTGGCGGCGACCAGCAACAGCACCACCACCGCCTGTTGCCAGCGCGGAAACATGCGCAATTGCAGGTGGAAGCGCACGGTGAGGTAGGCGATCAGCGATTTGGCCAGCGCGTTTTCGCCGAGCATCGATCCGTACAGCACGTCCAGCATCAGGCCCGCACTCCAGGCCGTGCCCACGCCGACCCGCGTTGGTAGTGCCATGCACCAGTAGATGAGTACCAGTGCCACCCAGTCAGGGCGGAACTGTTCGGTCCACACCGGCCAGGGCAGGATGGTCAGCACCAGTGCTACCAGAAAGCTGGCGGCGATAATCAAGCGGCTGCGTGTGTTGTGCCCGAGAGTCATGGTGTAGCCCCGTCCGCCGGTGTGGCCGGAGTAACAGGTGTGACTGGTGTGGCCGGTTCGCTATACGCTGGTTTGGGCGCTTCGGCGGGTGGACGCGCGACCACCGGCTTCTTGGTATCGAGCGGCTTCTTCAGTTCAAGCGGTTTTCTGGTATTCACCGGTTTCTTGGTCTCGCCCGGCTTCTTGGCTTCGGCGGGCATCACCGACTTCGTTGGCCAGATGAGCAGCACTTCTTTGCTGTGCGAAAGCTGTGCGACCGGTGTCGCCAGGATATCGAGGAACGATTCGTTCGGGTCGTTCACAATCTTCGTCACCTTCGCCACCGGATAGCCGAACGGGAAGCCGCCACCAAGGCCGGAACTCACCAGGAGATCACCCTCCTTGATGTCGGCTGAGGCGGTGAGATAGCGGATCGCGACGGTATCGGCATCGCCGGTGCCAAAGGCAATGGCGAGCAAGCCATTGCGATTGACCTGCACCGGAATGGCGTGACTTGGATCGGTGATCAGGATCGCCCGGCTCTGGTAAATCCCGACCTCGGTGACCTGTCCACGGATGCCGTAGGCATCGATCACCGGCTGGCCGACATACAGTCCGTCCTTGGCGCCCTTGGCGATGACGATGGTGCGCCGGGTCGGCTCGCTCGCGACCTCCAGCAATTCAGCGGCGACCGCCTTGTCCGCGACCAGGGCGCTGGTGCCGAGCAGCTGGCGCAGGTGGGTGTTTTCCGCCTCGATCGCCTCGAAGCGCTGCAGGCGTGCCAGCAGAATCGGTTGTTCGGCGCGCAACCGTTCGGCCTCCGCACGCAGGGTCTCGTCACCGCGGATGAAATCAATGATCGCGCCACCCACGTGCACCGGGATGGCGGCGACCACCTGGATGGGCGCGAACAACACCGTGAGACCGGCGCGGATGTTCTGCAGGTGATGGCCGCGGGCGTCGAGCAACATCAGGCCCACCGACAGCAGGGCCAACGCCACAAAGCGCGTCAGGTTGGAGGGTGCGCGGAGCTGCCAGCCGGAGATCTGCAGCATTTAAGGAAAGCAAGCCTGCACAAGAATAACCATTTTAACGAAGGCAAGCCTGCACAAAAATAGCCATGTTAGGGTAAGCAAGCCTGCACAAAAAAAGAGCCATACTAGTGGAGAACCGGGCCAGGAAGGCCCGGCAACATCAGAAAAAATCGCGGCGCGGAGACAGTGGACAGGCGCGGCGCGCGGTCACTCATGCACGAACACATCACTCAGCGATTCGGTTTCTTCCAGCGCGCGCCCGCAGCCGCGCACTACGCAGGTGAGCGGGTCCTCGGCGATCACGATCGGCAGGCCGGTTTCCTCGCGCAGCATGATGTCGAGATCGCGCAGCAGCGCCCCGCCGCCAGAGACCACCAGTCCCTTGTCGGCGATATCCGCGGCCAGTTCCGGCGGTGTCTGTTCGAGGGCACCCTTGATGGCGGTTACAATCCCGGCCAGGCATTCGGACAGCGCTGCCAGTACTTCCTTGCTGTTGATAACCATGGCGCGTGGCACGCCATCGGCGATATGCCGGCCCTTGATCTCCATCTGGCGTATTTCGCTTTCGTGCCAAGCGGTGCCGATCTGGATCTTGACCTTCTCGGCCGTGGCTTCGCCAATCAGCAGACCGTACTTGCGGCGCACATAGCTGATGATCGCCTCGTCCATCTTGTCGCCGGCGATGCGCAGGGACGTGGCGTACACCAGGCCGCCGAGTGAGATGACACCCACCTCGCTGGTGCCGCCGCCGATATCGAGCACCATGGAACCGGTCGGGTCGGCGATCGGCAGGTCGGCGCCGATGGCCGCGGCCATTGGCTCTTCGATCAGGTACACCTCGCGCGCGCCGGCGCCGATGGCCGACTCGCGGATCGCGCGCCGTTCCACCTGGGTGGAGCCGCACGGCACGCAGATGACGATGCGCGGGGACGGTTGGAACAGGCGCTTTTCGTGCACCTTGCGGATGAAGTACTTGAGCATCTCGCCGGTGACGGTGAAGTCGGCGATCACGCCGTCCTTCATCGGGCGAATCGCCTGGATCGAGCCGGGGGTGCGGCCGAGCATGCGCTTGGCCTCGACGCCCACCGCCAGCACCTGACGCCCGCCGCGCGAGCCGAACTCCTGACGCACCGCGACCACCGACGGTTCATTGAGGACGATGCCCTTGCCACGCACCCAAATCAGGGTGTTGGCGGTGCCGAGGTCGATGGCGAGATCGCTGGAGAAATAACCGCGCAGGTTTTCAAACATGAATGAAGAGTAGCCTTGAAGTCGTGAAGGTGAGACAAATTCCGGTAATCCGCCTACTGTAGCAACCGCCGGGAGCCGGTTCAACCGCCAAACCGAATGTGATAACGTGCGGAACCTATTCCTGCCGCCGTAAGGTTGCCATGTCGTTCGACAGAAAGGACGTGATCAAAATCGCCCACCTGGCACGTCTCGACATCACCGAGGCCGAGGTGGCCGCCACCACCGAGTCGCTATCCCGCATTCTGGGCTTGATCGAACAGATGAACGCCGTGGACACCAAGGCCGTGGCGCCCATGGCCCATCCCCAGGACGCCGCCCTGCGCCTGCGCGACGACCGGGTGACCGAGCCCGACCAGCGCGAGAAGTTCCAGAAGATCGCCCCAGCCACCGAGGCCGGACTGTATCTCGTGCCCAAGGTGATTGAGTAAGGACCTCCGCCTCACGGCAGGTGTTTCGTTTAGAGACCGGGAAAATGTTTGAGAAAACCGTTGCCGAGCTGTCCGCCCTGCTGAAGGCCAAAAAGGCCTCAAGTGTCGAGCTCACCCAGGGGTATCTGGACCGTATTAGTAAGTATAAGGAGCTGAACGCCTTCATCTCCCTGGACCCGGCGCGCTCGCTGGCCCAGGCCAGGGCCGCGGACGAGCGCCTTGCCAAGGGTCAGGCCGGCCCACTGACCGGCATCCCGATCGCCCAGAAAGACATATTTTGCGCCGACGGTTGGCTCACCACCTGCGGCTCGAAAATGCTGTCGAATTTTGTCGCCCCCTACGATGCCACGGTCATCGAGAATTTCAACCAGGTGGGCGCCGTTTGTCTGGGCAAGACCAACATGGACGAGTTTGCCATGGGCTCGTCAAACGAGACCTCGTTCTATGGTCCGGTTAAGAACCCATGGGACATCCAGGCCGTGCCCGGCGGCAGTTCCGGTGGCGCGGCCGCCGCAGTGGCCGCGCGTCTCGCCCCGGCCGCCACCGGTACCGACACCGGCGGCTCCATCCGCCAGCCGGCCGCGCTCTGTGGCATCACCGGCATTAAACCCTCGTATGGCCGGGTGTCGCGTTACGGCATGATCGCGTTCGCCTCCAGCCTCGATCAGGGCGGGCCGATGACCCAGACCGCCGAGGACGCCGCGTTGTTGCTCAACAGCATGTGTGGCTTCGATCCGCGCGACTCGACCTCGGTCGATCGGCCGGTACCGGATTTCACGGCGACGCTCAACAACGCCATTAAGGGTCTGCGCATCGGCCTGCCGAAGGAATACTTCGGCGCCGGCCTGAATACCGATGTCGCCAAGGTGGTCGAGGCCGCGATCGCTGAATACAAAAAGCTCGGCGCCGAGGTGGTGGAAGTGAGTTTGCCGAACAGCCAGCTCGCCATTCCCTGTTATTACGTGCTGGCCCCGGCCGAGGCCTCCAGCAACCTGGCGCGCTTCGATGGTGTGCGCTACGGCCACCGCGCCCCGGAGTACAAGGACCTGACGGACATGTATTGCAAGACCCGCGCCCAGGGTTTCGGCGCCGAGGTCAAGCGCCGCATCCTGATCGGCACCTACGTGCTGTCGGCCGGTTACTACGATGCGTACTATCTGCAGGCGCAACGCCTGCGCCGTCTGATCACCGACGACTTCAATCGTGCGTTCGAGAAATGCGACGTGATCATGGGCCCGACCACACCGACCACGGCATTTAACCTCGGCGCCAAGACCGATGACCCAGTGGCCATGTATCTCTCCGACATCTACACCATCTCGGTGAATCTCGCCGGACTGCCCGGCATGTCCATTCCGGCCGGCTTCGGTGCTGACAACCGTCCGGTGGGACTGCAATTGATCGGAAAATATTTCGATGAGGTACGCCTACTCAACGCTGCGCACCAGTACCAACAGGCGACCGACTGGCATAAACAGGTGCCGAAGGGATTCTAGTAGAGGAGCATAATGTCAGTCAGCTTTCTGATGGCGTCATAGACCAGCGAACAACAAAATGGACTGCACAGGAATAGGAGAGCCGTGACAAGAAAGAAAGAAACCGATAGTAACCTTGTATCAAAGGCCTCGGTCGCAACGATCGCAGGTATAGTATTCACTGTCCTTACTATATTGTTTGGCTTTCTCGGGTGGTTAGGAAAGAGCTCTTTCACGCCATGGTTAGTCGATCGAGTTTTTGGCGTCTCCAAGTATGTTCTCGAAGAAGTAACAAAGCGGATCGATTCCGGATACGCAGATACGTTCATCTTTTCATTGAGCGCCGCTGAAACCAAAAGCCAGCTCTTGTTCTATGCAGAGAAAGGTCAGAGGGTTAAATTGACAATAAACGCGAATTCCACTGGTCAGCGCCCTACCATGTTCAGGGTCTATATTGATGGGTCACCATGGGAAAGTGCACGCCAGGCGCCTTTTCATATCGTGCATGGTGATATTACGGATAAGCTGAGATTTGATACAGAACCCGGGGGGGATATTCACTCACTAAAGTTCATACCAGTCGATCTTAAGGCTGATGCATGGATTGTTATTGATGCATTAGTCCTTGTGTATAACAACTGAGTGCCAAAAAATGATGACAGCGATTTTTCCCAGCCGTTCTTCGCTTCTCGTTACGAAGACACTAGTTTGTGTTCTTTTTGGATTCTTCACATCGACAACGGTTGCTTCTGACTGGAAGGAAGTCACCAGTGGATTATCAGTTCGTACCGACCAGATTGCTGTTGGCGCATCAGGCCAGAATGTAGAGATCAACGCACTCCTTATTAATCCCTCCTTATTGAGGACAAAGGTTGTTGCAGTTCATAACACGATAAATCGACAAAAATTGAAGTTTCCCACTTATAGTTTACGTGAGCTTGCTCGCGTTGTTAGGCCAATCGCGATAGTCAATGGTGGGTTCTCGTCATCGTACACATTGCCGCTCCCTTCTGGGCTTCTCATTGAGAATCAGAGAACTATCGCAGTTATAAACGATATCTCCAAAACCCAGAGCGGGGTCCTGTGTATTGGCGACAAGAAGGTTCAGATACTGACAAGAGCTGAATACAAGACTGTACAGTGCAAAGATGCACTGCAGTCCGGGCCTCTCCTGGTAGAAGGAGCAGGAAAGGTTGGCGTATTTCAGTCGGAACACAAAAAGTTGCCGTGGTATCGGCGGTCCTTTATCGCCGTCAGACAAGATGGACAAGTTATTCTTGGGGTAGCGGGTGAAATTAGTTTGTACGATCTAGCACTTTATATCGCAGCCACTGGACCCAAAGGTGGACTTGGTGCGGTGAGAGCACTGAATCTCAGCGGTGATGTCGAATCTGGGCTTTATTATTCTAACGATGGAACGCGTCTTCAAACCTATGGGAACATGGACGCTCCTATCGCATCGGCAATCGCTGTTGTGAGGTACTAAGGTAGCGAACAATTTATTTGGTATGTAAGTTCACGGTGAGTCGACCATATGCAATGGGAAACAGTGATCGGTCTGGAAGTGCACGTGCAGCTGCTCACCAAGAGCAAGCTGTTCTCCGCTGCGGCCGCGCAATATGGCGCCGAGCCGAACACCCAGGCCTGCGCGGTGGATCTGGCGCTGCCCGGCGTGTTGCCGGTGATGAACCGCGAGGCCGCACGCATGGCTACCAAGCTCGGCCTGGCGATCGGCGCCATGGTCAGCCCGCGCTCGGTGTTCGCGCGCAAGAATTATTTCTATCCCGACCTGCCCAAGGGTTACCAGATCTCGCAATACGAATTGCCGGTGGTGTCGAAGGGCACGCTCAAGATCGAGGTCGATGGTCTGGAAAAGATCGTTGGTGTCACGCGCGCGCATCTGGAAGAGGATGCCGGCAAATCGCTGCACGAGGACTTCCACGGTCTCACCGGCATCGATCTCAACCGCGCCGGCACGCCGCTGCTCGAAATCGTGTCCGAGCCGGACATGCGCTCGGCGAAAGAGGCGGTCGCCTATCTCAAGAAACTGCATTCGCTCGTGACCTATCTCGAAATCTGCGACGGCAACATGCAGGAAGGTTCCTTCCGCTGCGATGCCAACGTGTCGGTGCGCCCGAAAGGCCAGAAGGAATTCGGCACGCGCGCCGAGATCAAAAACGTCAACTCGTTCCGTTTCGTCGAGAAGGCCATTGAGTTCGAGGTCGAGCGCCAGATCGAGTTGCTCGAAGGCGGCGGCAAGGTAATCCAGGAAACGCGTCTGTACGATTCGGTGAAAAACGAAACCCGCTCGATGCGCGGCAAGGAAGAGGCGCACGACTATCGTTACTTTCCCGATCCAGACCTGCTGCCGCTGGTGATCGAGCCGGGCTTCATCGAGGAAACGCGCAAGACCCTGCCGGAACTGCCAGACGCGAAGGCCGAGCGCTTCAAGCAACAGTACAAGCTCTCGGCGTACGACGCCGGCGTCCTGACGGCCACGCGCGCCATGGCCGATTACTACGAGCAGGTAGTGCGCGACTCCGGCGCCGATCCCAAGATCGCCGCCAACTGGATTGCCGTGGAACTCTCCGGCCTGCTGAACAGCGAGAACAAGGACATCAGCGCATCGCCAGTCTCGGCGCCGCTGATGGCCGGGTTGCTCAAGCGCCTGGCCGACAACACCATCTCCGGCAAGATTGCCAAGGACGTGCTCGCGGGGATGTGGGCCGGCGAGGGCGATGCCGATGCAGTGATCGCGAAGAAGGGTCTGAAGCAGATCACCGACAGCGGCGCGATCGAGAAAGTGGTCGATGAAGTGATTGCGAACAATCCGAAGCAGCTCGAACAGTACCGCGCCGGCAAGGAGGCGTTGTTCGGCTACTTCGTTGGCGCGGTGATGAAGGCCACGCAGGGCAAGGCCAATCCCGCGCAGGTGAACGAGCTGCTCAAGAAAAAACTCGCCGGCTAATTCCCGGTCTCCGCTGCGCGCGCGGTGTTAGGCGCGCGGTTTTCCCTCAATGCCGCCAGCTGATACCCGCCACCGCCGACCACTCGGTGGTGAGCTGCGTGCCGTTCACGTACTGATAGAGCGGTAGTTGCACGAAACCGTACAGCTGAACGTTCGGTGTCAGCAGATTGCTCAAACCCGGGCTGATAAAAACGAATTGCCCGCCGGATTCCTCCGGTTCGGCGTTGATGCCCTGGTCGCGATCTTTGGCCAGCATGTTGAGCTGCAGCAAGGCCTTGGCTTTGAGCGTCAGGGCATAGCTTACGCCGATGTCGAGACCGAACCGTTGGCCGGGGGCGTAGCCGTCGCGTTGCTCGAAGGGTTTCTGCCACACGAACTGTGTGAACAGCGTGGTCGCGTCGCCCTCCAGTTTGACGTTGTAGTAGGCGCCGAGCAGGGCGTCGGTGGTGCCGGTGCCCGGTTGCAAACTGCGTTCGGCGAGCACGCCCTGACTGTTCACCTCGTTAAACTTCCCGGTCGGTAATTTCAGGCCGACTTGCACACCGACGGTGCCGTAGTCGATGGCGAACGCATGCAGCACGTTCACCCGCAGGTCGCCAATGCCCTGGAGGTGCCACGATTCCAACTCGGGCACCGTGTTGTTCACAACGTGGCTGTGGTTGCGATCGATGAATGGCAATTGCGCCGAAACCCCCCAACTCGGATTAATGGTGTAGGCGAGGCTGGCGATGAAATTGCGATTGAGCGTGTCCAGCTCGTCGGTGGTACCCGGCTCACCGGCCGGTTCGGTCTTCTTGGTGCCGGTGCGTTCCTGGTTCTGGTCCATGTACTCGTAGCGCAGATCCAGCAGCAGACCGCTTTCGGTCCAGGCGCCCTGCGATTCCCACTGGGTGTTGACGCTGCAGAAGCTTCCGCCGCAACTGGCGCGTGCTGGCTGGACCGTAATGGCTACCAGCAAAACGCCGGAGAAGGTCAGTATGCTGGTCGAGAGTCGTAACAAGTGCACAGATCATCTCGCCTGTTTCTAGTTGTGAAGCCGGCACGCTAATCGCCCTCGGCCAGCCAGGGCAATGCGGCATAATGCCGCGGGCTCGCCGCCGCATGGCCGCTGTTGTGGAAAGAAGAGGTTTCAGAGGCGGGTGTCGCGGTGCAATTGGAAGTCGATTGGTATCTCCACCCAACTGCTCACGGCCACGCCAGCACTGCACGGTCGCGAGCACGGATACATCGAGCAATGTGTGACCGCTGCTGCGGACAATGCGTACCTCGGCGCAGCGTCCGTCCTCAAGCACCTGTGCGCGCAGCACCACCCGGCCCTCCACAACCCTGACGACGCGCGGCCAGGGGGATAGGGCGGTTTGGGATCGTGAGGCGCTTGTGCTCGGGCGCAAGGCCCGGCGTGTGAGCGCGCAGAACATCGTGTTCTCACTTGCCACGATGATTCCCTTCGCCGTCAGCGGCGTCATCGGGGTGGCAGTAATGGTACTGGTGCACGAGGCGAGCGAGCTGCTCGCCGTGGTAAATGGTCTGCGGCGCGGGCCGATAAACCTAACAACATTGTGTAAAAGAGCCTGCGGCAATTTGCCGCATTGATCGTCCGCCATCGGAGCTTTAGGGTGACTCCAGGTTGTTGCACAACTTCAATCGGCACTCTCCGCCACCGGAGGAGTCACGATGGGCGAGAAGTCTGGAAGACTGGAGTGCGGGGTTTCAACGGAGCCGGAATGGCTTTCGGCGTTTCCGGCGCTGGCGGCGATCCGGGACGAGGCTTGGCTGAAGGCGCTGCTCGCCGCCAAGGAACTGGTTATTCCTCCGGGGGCGACGGTGGTCCGCCACGGCGACCCATGCGCGAACCTTTTTCTGATTTGGCACGGCAGCGTGCGGGTTTATGAAAGCTCGGACCGCGGGCGCGAAATCGTACTGTATCGAACGGGCGGCGGCGAACCGTGCATCCTGACGCTGATCACCCTGCTGGCCGGGAGCGACTATGCCGCCGAGGCCATGACCGAAGACGAGGTGCGCGCGGTCGCTATTCCCGCAGAGCTTTTCCGGAACGCGATGAACGCGTCGGAGGCCTTCCGCAACTTTATCATGGCCACGCTCGCGCGCCGCCTGGGCGATGTCATGCGGACTGTTGAAGCAGTGACCTTCCAGCATCTCGATCTGCGGCTCGCCTGCCTGCTCGGCCAGATCTTCGAGCGCAACGAGTCGAACGTCATCTCGGTGACGCACGAGGATCTGGCGCGCGAACTGGGCACGACGCGCGTCTTCGTCAGCCGCATGCTCAAGCAGCTCGAGCGCATGGGTTGCATTCTCCTGAACTATGGCCAGATCAAACTTGCTTCGCCGACAGCGCTGGCGTGGCTGGCGCGGGATAGTGTTGCGTGACTTGTATCACTGTGTTTCGAAAAGGTTTTATTTTTGCGGCCAGTTACTGCTTTTGTAGCTGACATCACTCGCTCCCTCCCCGTATAACACTAATCGCAAGCAGCAAGGAACGGCGCGCAGCGCTTTGTTTTTTGACGCGCGGCCGAACCGAATAACGTCCAGTCCATCATCGCATGGAGGAGAAATGAGCACCGTTAAAAAAATCACCGGCATCGCCATCGCCACCAGCGCGGCGGGATTGTCCAGGAGCACTAAATCGTTCCCACTTTAATACGGCAGCTCAAGTGATCGCCCCGCACTACCCGAAGGCGGGTCAACGGGCTCCGTCCAATCTGTTGTCAAATTCCATCCGTTTCACGTCGAGGGGCATGGTGGTCAATGTGGCCGTTGTTGAGGATGCGGATTGGACAAAAGTCACGGTCACCAAGCCCGTCACCGAGACAGCTTCCGAGGAGCTTCCGGGAATATTCGACGCAGCGAGCGCGTTCAGCCGAGGTCGCACGCGACCAGGAGAAATCCACCGAACGCGCGCCTGCCGGACAGGCCGCGCAGCTGCACGATGCCGGTCTGCTGGCCGTTGCGCATGATCGCCGTGCCCGGTGCGCTCTCGATCAGGGCGCTGCCGTCGCGCACCACGATGCGCTCGCCGACGCCCGGCTCGAGTACCGTGCTCTGGTTCGGTACCAGCGGGCGTTCGCCGAAGACGGTAATCTCCGGCAGGGTCGGTGTTTCTTCGGCGCTCGCGTGCGCGGCCGCGCAGGCAGCCGCCAGCGCCAGCAGGCGTGCGGTGAAGCCTGGTTGCATGGTTCTCTCCCCGTTGTTGTGTGCAGCGATTGAGCCGTTGTGACGCGTGCGCAAGCGTGCGCTCGCGCATACTAACAGCGCAGCGTGTGCATCAGAATGCGGCGAAGTGTCGCGCGGCGGATTGCCGCGCGCGTCAGCGGGCGACGGCGAGTGCCGTGCTGCTGTGCGTCTGGTCGAGACGGAAGGAAATCGGAACGTCGACCGAAGCCGCGACCGGCGTGCCAGCGCGCATCGCCGGCACAAAGCGCCAGCGCCGCACGGTCGCGAGCGCGGATTCGTCGAGCAGTGTGTGGCCGCTGCTGCGGACAATGCGCACCTCGGCGCAACGCCCGTCCTCCAGCACCTGGGCGCGCAGCACCACCCGGCCTTCCGCGCCCTGACGGCGTGCCGCCAACGGGTAGGGCGGTTTGGGATTGTTGAGCGCCGCCACGTCGTAACGCGACTCCACCAGCGGTTCGTCGCGCTGTTCGCCATCGGTGTTTTCCGCCACGCTGCTGGCGGTCGGCGTGTGGGTGCTCGCCGCTGTGGTCATGAGCGCGGCCGGTGCACGGCGGCGTGCCGCCACCGGTGCCGCGTCCGACATGGTCAGGGTGACTTCCATTTCGCGGAATGCGCCGGGCTGCGCATTGGAGAACGGCAGCGCACCCGTCCCGGCCAGCAGCGTGACATGCGCGAGCGCCGACAGCATCCAGGCCGTGAGCGTCGGGCGCGGCAGGCGCAGCGTGGACTGGATAGATGCGGCGCTGCTCATGGCGTCGCCGTCGGCGCCACGGGCGTGACCGCCCAGCGTTCCAGCTCCGCAGGCGCCAGTGCGCCGCTGCGCGCCGTCACGGCATGCACACGGTCAAAGAAATAGGTGCGCGGCAGTTCACCGCCCCAGCGCGGATCGATCTCGAAGCGCAGACGTTCGACGAACGCATCGGCGTACACCCAGGTCTCGGCACGCGCCAGCCCGTGACGGGCGAGGATGGCGGTGAGCGCCTCGGCATCGTCCGGCGTGTCGGTCGAGACCAGCACCACATTCAGTTCCGGGTGCTGTTGTTGCAGCTTGCCAAGCTGCGCCAGTTCTTCCTGGCAATGGGGGCAGGTGATCGACCAGAGCGCCAGCACGAACGGCTGGTCGGCATGTGCGCTGCGGATCTGCTGCATGCTGCCGGCCACGAACGGCTGGAGTTCTGCGGCCTGTGTCGCCGCGCCCGCCAGTGCCGCGAGCAGCCCGAGCATGAACCGCGTGGCACCGGTCATGGCGAGTCCTCGGGCAGCGCCACGAGGCGGTGACCTTCCGCGACGCTGTTCCAGGAAAGATAGATATGTTTGCCGTCACTCACGAGCAGCGGGTGGTCGGAAGCGCTTGCACTGGCTGCCAGCGTGACCGGGTTGGCAAACGTGAGGCCAGCATCGCGCGATTGCTGGGCGCGGATCACGGTTTGTTTTCCGTCAAACTCTTTCCACACGAGCGACACGTGTGTTCCCAGTGCTAGCACCTGCGGATGCCCGGCCTGCGCGTCCGGATTGCCGAAGGCGAGCGGCGCGGAGAAGGTCTGGCCGCGGTCGCGACTCTGCGCGTAGAACAATCCACGCTGTTTCTCTGCACCGCTGAACCAGGCGAGATGCTGGACGCCATCGGCTCCGATCGCGAGCGCCGGACCGTGATGCGGACAGGCATCCACCGACCATTGTTCGTGGCTGACGCGGCGCAGCGCCGCGGCGTCGTCCAGGCGCGCAAGCGCGTGATCGCGAATGTTCTGGCCGAAGACGTGGCGCCAGAACGCGACCGGCACGCCATCGGTGTCGCGCGCCAACGCGATCCGGCAGCACTCGCAGCTGTGCGCGGCGAGCCGGCGGTTCGGCGCGAAGCTCGCACCGCGGTCGTCCGATACCGCGTAGTACAGCGCCGCCCCGGTGTAGGCTTGGCCGCTCTGCTTGGCCGCGCTGGCGTCGCGCTTGTCGAGCCACGTGAGCCACACTCGGCCGCGGCCATCCACCAGCAGACTGTCGAAGCGGTGGCTGATGATTTCGGCGTTGTCGTTGACCGTGAGCGGCGCACTGAAGCTGCGCCCGTTATCGAGCGAGCGTGCAAAGCGCACATGTCCGCTGAACGGTTGATCGAGACTCTGGGTCCAGGAGACATAGAGCTCGCCGTTCTGGCCGAACGCCAGTTTTGGGCGGTTCTCGCCATCGGCGGCAATACGCTCCGCTTCGCGATTCACCGCGACCGAGGCTGTGAATGTCTTGCCGGCATCGTCCGAGCGGCTGACCAGCACCTGGCCGGTTTCGACCCGCGCCCGCCACAACCGGCCGCTAGCATCGGCGGCCACGCCCACGGCGAGCGCCGGGCGGGCGAGCGATTTTTCCCACGCACTCTTCGGATCGCGCGACGTGTCGTGGCCACTGTGCTCGGACTCGGCCGAGGCCGGTGCGAGCACCGCGGCGGCCAGCATCAGCACCATGATGCTTCGGCTCATGGCTGGGTCGCCGGCGCCGTTTGGCGGGTGCCGCCCCAGCGATACTCGACACCGGCATACAAGGTGCGCGGCAGGCCTGGTGAATACACTGGCGTATTGGAGGTGATGGAGGCGCTGTCCGCGTAACGCACGTCGAACAGATTGTGCACACTGCCGAAGATCGCCAGTTGCTGTGTGATCGACCAGTTGGCGCGCAGATTGATCAGGCTGTAGCCCTCGTATTCGACGGTGTTGGTCGGATTCATCCAGTACGGCCCGAGACTGATCCACTCCAACTGCACGCGCGTGTCGGGTGCGGGCAACCAGCTGAGGCGTGTATTGCCGATCCAGCGCGGCGCGAATTCCATGTCGTTGCCGCTGTAGTTGGTGGTGGGCGAGACGATCCATTCTTCATAGGTATGGCGTGCGTAGGTGAACGCGACATCGAAGTGGAAGGCACTGCCGAGCGGGAACCCCAGACCGGCCTCGACACCGCGATGCAGCGTCTCGCCAGCATTGGTTGAATAGGCGATATTGGTGGTCGGGTCGCGATACGTCACGATGTCGTTGTGCTTGCTGAGCGAATACAGCGACAGGCTGTAGTCCATGCCCAGCGACTGCCCGCGTGCACCAATTTCGAACTGGTTGGCATTCACCGGCTCCAACCCGAGGGCCGACAGGGCATTGGCCTGGGCGATCGCCGTGCTCCCACCGATGGCAGGACGGAACAGCTGACTCTCGGAGGGCGCGCGAAAGCCATTACTCCAGGCTGCGAACAGACTGTTGTGGGCATTGAGTGCATAGGTGGCACCGAGCTTGGGGCTCGCGTGGCGGAAGTCCACGTCCGTGTCGGCGACGTGACCGTAATAGCTGGTGCCCACCTGCAGTGCCGTGTCGCTGAGCTTATTGTCGTAGTCGTAGCGCATCCAGTCATAGCGCAGCCCAGCTGTTACGCGCAGCCGTTCGCTCGGCGAGGTTTCTACCTGCACAAAGGGTGAGACGCCGAGATAGGTCACGTCGTAATCGTAGGTGAGCGGGCCCACGGCATAACTCGTGAACACGCGCGCGGCGCCGCTGCCGGTGCTGGTGACACTGAGATTGTTCTCGACGCGGCCGCCGGGACTGTAGTCGAGGTCGAGGCCCGCGATCAGGCGCGTGCGCAGCGGCGCGTAATCCTTGCGCCACTTGCCTAGCATCCCCACCGATTTGTTCGACGATGTGTAGACCGTCGGGTCGTAGCTCAGCTGCCAGCTGGGCAGGAGCTCCATGCTGTCATCGCGCACATACGGAATCACCGAGATCAGGGTGTCGCCGGATTCGCGTTCGAACGCGCTCGACAGCCGCAGGGCTTCGACCTTGCGGTAGGCAATTGTGTAGTAGTTCTTCGTCGGGTCGTTGCGATAATCGGCATACACCAGCGGGGCATTGGCGCCGGTCTGCTGATCGATGTGCGAATAGGCCAGCGTGGTTTTCGCGACCGCATCGGCGTCGAAGCCATGATCCCAGCGCGCGGTCACGCTCTGGCGGTCGTAGCCGGTGGCGTCGCGCCAGCCGTCGGTGTGAGTGAGATTGAGGTCGCCACGCCACGCGTCGTCGCGGTAGGTGTCACCGCCGCCCGCCAGCAGGCGCCACCAGCCCCAGCCGCCGACCTCGGCGCTCGCCGATGCCTCGGCGCTGGCGGGCGGTGTACGGGTCAGCACGTTGATGACGCCACCGATGGCGTCGGAGCCGTACAGCGCGCTGCCCGGTCCACGCGTGATCTCTACGCCGCCAGACTGCGGTATGTTGATCTCGTACAGGGCATTGTGATTGAAGAAACCGGTGGAACGCACCGGCACGCCGTCTTCGAGATACAGATACACCGGGTTGGTGGTGACCGGCTGGCGGATGCCGGTCTGGTGGCCTTCACCGTTGGTAACGCTGATGTACACGCCGGGCACCTGTCCCAGGACGTCCGCGGGATGGGTGGGCTTGTCTGCGTGCAGGGTCTCTCCCTTGATGGTGCCGACCGAGGCCGCTGTCTCGGCCAACGGCGTGGCCTCGCGCGATCCGCTCACCACCGTTTCGTCGAGTACCGTGGGGGGTTCCTCGGCACCGGCGCGCAGCGCAGAGAGCAGGAGCAACAATATCGGGAATGCGCGTAAACCTGCGGGCGTCGGCATAATTTCTGTTGGTATGGAATGAGGATGCGATAATAATAGGAGCGCAACCGGTAGCGCGGAATGTGGCGGAACGCCGCGCGACAATTTGTCGCAGGCCATCCTTGGCCTGCGCCCTTCGGGCGCGCTGAAGCGCGACCAAATTCGCTCCTGGCGAATTTGGTCGCACCCGGCACGCGGATCGGACGATCCACCGGCGTTCGGCGCTATAATGACGATCTATGGCCATCGGCTCCGCATCCCCACTTCCGCCCTCGGCAATTGCTCCGGCAACTGCTCCCGGCGTTGCTCTACCTCCGCCATCCATGGCGTCGCCCGGCATTGCCCTACCTCCTGCATCCATGCAGTCGTCGGCGGTGATCAACCTGCGCCGCCTGCTGGGACTACGGGCCATTGCGCTCGCCGGCCTCGGGCTTACGCTCTGGTTCGTGGTCGCGCGGCTCGGCATGCGCTTGCCGTTGCCGCCGCTCGTCGGCGTGCTTTCCGGCATGCTGCTGCTGAGTCTGGCCACGCTCTGGCGGTTGCGGCGTGCCTGGCCGGTGCAGGACCGCGAGCTGTTCGGCCAGCTGTTGCTGGATGTCGCGTCGCTCACTGCCCTGTTTTATTTCAGCGGCGGTTCGACCAATCCATTCGTGGTGCTCTATCTATTGCCGCTCGCGATTGCGGCGGCGGCATTGCCCGCGCCTTACGTGTGGGGCATGGCGGCGGTGACCACACTCAGTTACACGGCGCTGCTCGTCTGGCATGTGCCGCTGCCGCACAGCGCCCAGATGCACGACGCCGACTTCGGCCTGCACGTGCTTGGCATGTGGCTGGGGTTTGTGTTGAGCGCCGCGCTCATTGCCGGTTTCGCGGTGCGCATGACCGCGACTGTGCGCGACCGCGATCGCGTGCTGGCCGCGATGCGCGAGAACGCCTTGCGTCACGAACGCATCCTCGCGCTCGGCACGCTCGCCACCGGCGCGGCCCACGAGCTCGGCACACCGCTTTCAACTATGGCGGTGCTGGTGAAAGACATCGAACCGGAGCGGGGCGTGTCGGCGGAAAGGCTCGGCATCCTGCGCACGCAGATTGCACGCTGCAAGGAGATTCTGGCATCGCTCTCGGCCGCTGCCGGGCAGGTGCGTGCCGAGTCCGGCCAGAGCCTGGCGCTCGATGTCTGGCTGCGCGAGCTGACGGATCGCTGGCGTACGCTGCGTCCGGATGTCAGCGTCCGCCAGCATCTTCGCGGGACACAACCGGTACCGCGCATCGTGGCCGAACAGACTTTGGCACAGGCAATCACCAACATCCTAAACAACGCCGCCGATGCCTCACCGCACAGCGTCGAGATTGACGCTCGCTGGAACGCGGACGAGTTAGTATTAGAGATCGCCGACCGTGGTGCCGGTTTGACGCCGGAGGTGCAGGCCAGCGTCGGCGAGCCGTTTCTGACCACCAAGAGCGATGGCCTCGGCCTCGGTCTGTTCCTGGCCTACACCACACTCGGTCGCTTTGGTGGCGCGGTACGTCTCGCAAATCGTACGGGTGGCGGTGTGTGCTGCCGACTCACGTTGCCACTCGCCACACTCAAGGTTGCTGCCTGATATGATCGCCCACGACGATCGCCCGTCACTGCTGCTGGTGGATGACGATGCCACGTTCCGCGCGGTATTGGCCGAGGCCTTTGAAAAGCGCGGCTACACGGTGCGTGTGGCGCACGACGTGCCGTCTGGGCTGGCCGCGGCCACAGAAGATCCGCCCGAGTATGCGGTGATCGATCTTAAGATGCCCGGGCCTTCCGGTTTGGAGCTGGTGCAACAACTGAAACAGCTCGACGAGAACACGCGCATCGTGATGCTCACCGGTTACGCTTCCATCGCCACCGCCGTTGAGGCCATCAAGCTCGGCGCCACCCATTACCTTGCCAAGCCGGCGGATGCCGACGAAATCCTCGCGGCGTTGACGCGCACCGTGGGCGACGCCGCCGTCGAGGTCGAGGCACGGCCATTGTCCGTAGCGCGCCTCGAGTGGGAACATATTCAGAAGGTCTTGAACGAGTGCGGGGGCAATATCTCCCAAACCGCGCGCCGGCTCGGCATGCACCGGCGCACCCTGCAACGCAAACTCGCCAAGCGGCCGGCACGCAGCTAGCCGCCTCGTGCGTCGGGCCTCCCTCCCGGATCCGAAGGGGCTTGCCACGCCTGGGCCTTCGTATATAATGCAAATCATTCTCATTTGTGTTCATGATCACCTTATGTCCGAACGCCGTCCGCGGTCCAGCCATGCCCGCCAATCCGAGTCCGCGCCGGCGGGGTCGTCGCCGTCCCCAATCCCGAGCGAAACCCGGTTTGTGCCCGGCCAATGCGAGGTGCTGATCCAGCATGGCGGCGAACTGTACCGTCTACGCCAGACCCGCAACGGCAAGCTGATTCTGACCAAATAAGGGCGGATGGATTCTCATGACGCCGGTAACTGCGTGTCGTTTGATGACCGAGCCCGGTGCAGCGCGAACCACAGCGCGGCGTGTGCGGTCTGATCAGGCCCATCGGCCTGCGGAACCGTCCGCGACCCCGAATGCCGTAGTCCGAATATTTCGACCGATCTCGTTTGCCACACAGATTCTGAAGGTTATGGGCGTAGCAGCGGTCCTGGCGACGCTGGCCGCCTGCGGCGGTGGTTCATCCACCCAATCTTCTGGACAAACCATGTCGGCGCAGGCGGAGCTGGGCAAGCAGATCTTCCGCGATGTGTCGCTCTCCGGTTCCGGCAACCAGTCGTGTGCGTCCTGTCACGACCCGAACAATGGCCACGCCGCACCGAACAGCCTGGCCGTGCAGCTGGGCGGCCCATCGCTCAACCTGCAGGGGACGCGCAGCTCACCGTCGATCCGCTACCTGGCGTCCAACACGGCATTTCATTTTGATACCGAAGGAACGCCGACCGGCGGATTTTTCTGGGACGGGCGTGCCGCCTCGCTGCAGGACCAGGCCGGGCGGCCGTTTCTCAACCCGGTGGAGATGGCCAACGCGAGTGTGGCCGATGTCATCGCCAAGCTGTCGCACGCCAGCTACGCGGCGCAATTCCAGCAGGTCTTCGGCGCTGACATCTTCAGCCGTCCCGACGATGCATTCGCGCGCCTCACGCTGGCGCTGCAACAGTTTCAGCTCGAAGACGCCGATTTCCACCCGTTCTCCAGCAAGTATGATGCATTCTTGCGCGGCGCGGCAAAGTTGTCTGATCAGGAACTCCGCGGTCTGGCGCTCTTCAACAATCCCAACAAGGGCAACTGCGCGGCCTGCCATCCCTCAGCCAAGGGCGTCGACGGCAGCCACCCACTGTTCACCGATTTCACCTACGATACCCTGGGTGTGCCCCGCAACCCGGAAATCGGCGCCAACGCCGATCCCGCCCACTTCGATCTAGGCCTGTGCGCGCGCCAGGGCGGCGACCTAGTCGCGCGCACCGACCTGTGCGGAGCGTTCAAGGTGCCGTCGCTGCGCAACGTGGCGATGCGCCATGCGCTGTTTCACAACGGCCGCTTCAAGTCATTGAAAGACGCGCTGACGTTCTACGTGCAGCGCGATACCAATCCCGAGAAATGGTATCCGCTGAACACCGACGGCAGCGTCAACAAGTTTGACGACCTGCCCGCGGCCTATCGCGCCAACGTCAACACCAGCGAGGTGCCGTATAACCGCCATCCCGGCGATGCGCCAGCGCTGAGCGACGCCGAAATCGATGACGTGATCGCCTTTCTGAGCACCCTGAACGACGGTTACATGCCGTGACGAAACCTGATGTCCGGCGAGCATTTTTTATTCCAACGCGACTTTTCTGGAGACCGGTGATGAACCCACGCCATCTGTTGGCCATGCCCTTGAAGGCTGTCCTGGCCGCAGGCCTCACCTGCCTCGCGGGGGCCGTGTTTGCGCAAAGCGCGGATCCGGACGAGATGGCGCGCCGTGTCGACGAACTCGCCTCCGAGCTGGCCACTGTGAAGAAGCAGCTGAGCGAGCTCGAGCAGCAGAAGGCAAACGCAATGCCCGCCTCGTCAGCGGCGGAAGAGCCTACCACGGTGTTCACGAGCTATGGCGAGATCAACTACAACCGTCCGACGCACGAACCCGAGAACGCGCAGGCCGACCTGCGCCGTTTCGTGTTCGGCTTCCAGCACCGTTTCGACGCGCAGACCAAGCTCGTGACCGAGATTGAGTTCGAGCATGCGGTGACCTCGGCCGAGGATCCCGGCGAGGCCGAAATCGAGCAGGCCATGATCGAGCACTCCCTGAACCCTACCTGGGCGGTGCGCGCCGGCCTGTTCCTGATGCCGGTGGGCCTGCTCAACGAGAACCACGAGCCCACCGCGTACTATGGTGTCGAGCGCAATTTCGTCGAGACCGCGATCATTCCGACCACCTGGCGGGAAGGCGGAGTGCAGGTCGTCGGTACCTTCGAGAATGGTGTTACGTTCCAGACCGGAGTGACCACCGGCTTCGACCTGGCGAAGTGGGATGCCACATCGCCGGAAGGCGCCTTATCGCCGCTCGGTTCGATCCACCAGGAACTCGCGCTCGCCAGGGCCTATGACCTGTCGATTTTTGGCGCGCTCAACTGGCGCGGCATTCCCGGCTTGCTGGTGGGTGGCTCGCTGTTTACCGGTGGCGCCACCCAGGGCCAGGCGGTCGTGAGTGCCAGTGTCACGCTCTGGGACCTGCATGCACGCTGGACGCCGGGCCGCTGGGACTTTGCCGCGCTCTACAGCAGCGGTAGCATCTCCAATACCGCGGCGTTGAATATGCCGCTGGTGGGCAACCCGACGTTGATTCCGGAATCCTTCGACGGTGGCTATGTGCAGGCCGCGTACAAGCTGTGGATGCATGGGAGCCAAGTGCTTTCACCCTTCGTTCGCCTCGAACAGTTCAATACCGGGCGCCGGTACGCCGATCTCGGTCCCGGCCTCACGCCAGCCGCGCGGCCGACCGAACAAGTGGCCACAGTGGGCATGAACTACCAGATTACGCCGGGCGTTGTCGTGAAGGCCGACGTGCAGCACTTTCGCGAGGACCAGGACGCCGACCGCGTAGACCTGGGACTCGGCTGGAGCTTCTGATGCGAATCGTGTTTGTCGCCACTGCCGCCGTGCTCGCGCCGGTCGCGGCATTTGCGGTGGACTACTTGAGCGCCGAGCAGGCGTTCAAGCTCATGTTCCCCGACGCCGATCACTTCGAACCGCGCGAGTTCCCCCTGAACGCCGCTCAGATGCAGGAACTCGAGGCGCAAGGTGTGCGCGCCCGCTCGGTACACTGGACGGTGAGTGTGGCACAACGCGCCGGCGCGCCGCTCGGTTACGTCGTTGTCGATAATGTGATCGGCAAGTCCGAGCTGATCACCTATGCCGTCGGCATTGGCCTCGATGGCGCGATCAAGCAGGTCGAGGTGTTGTCCTACCGCGAAAGCCACGGTCAGGAAATCCGTCTGCCGGCATGGCGGCGCCAGTTCGTCGGCAAGACCGCGGCCTCGTCACTGCACAGCGGTGACGACATCGCCAACATCAGCGGTGCGACCCTGAGTTGCAGCCACGTGACCGAAGGCGTCAAACGCATCGTGGCCGTCGTGGCGCTCGCGCGCCGCAGCGGAGGGCTGCCGTGACCGATGCTTGCATACGGCGCGCGCGGCCGCTGCTCGGCACTCTCGTCGAAATCAGCGCGCACGGTTCGGACGAGGACGCGGTGCGGCTCGCGGTGGATGAGGCGTTCCGGATGGTCGAGGCGGTGCAGCGGCTCATGAGCTACCACGATCCTGAGTCCGACGTTTCACGCATCAATCGCGAGGCCGCCCGGCAACCGGTAGCGGTGGCATCGCATACCTGGCGGGTGCTGGATGCGGCGCAATCCATCGCGCGGGCCAGCGACGGCCTGTTCGATATCACGGTCGCGCCCACGCTGGTCGCGTTCGGTTTCCTGCCGCAGCATGCGGATTTTCCGCGCGCCTCCGGCCAGGGCGACTGGCGTCACGTGGAGCTGCTGGCGGAGCGGCGCGTGCGCTTGGCGCGCCGCCTGTGCCTTGATCTGGGCGGGATTGCCAAGGGCTATGCGGTGGATCGCGCGATTGGGGTGCTCCAATCGCATGGCATGCGCGCCGCGCGCGTCAACGCCGGCGGCGATCTGCGCGTGTTCGGGGCGCCGATGCAGACCGTCCACATCCGTCGCCCCGGTGCACCGACCGAGCTGATGCCGCTCGTCGAGCTGGGCGAGGGCGCCGCCGCCACCTCGGCCGACTATTACACTGCACGGCGTCGCAGCGGGCGCTGGGTGACGCCGCTCATCGATCCACGAACCGGCGTATCCTGTCCGCGCGGCCGCAGCGTTACCGTGTTCGCACCGGACTGCATGACCGCCGACGCGCTGACCAAAGTCGTGCATGCCGATCCGCAGCGGGCGATCGGTATCCTGCCCAAGTTCTCGGCGCGCGCCCTGATGCTGCATGATGACGACGACCTCGACGTTTGCAAGCTGTACACATTAGCGGACGCCGGCCGACCCTGGCAGACTCACTGGCTGGCGGAGAATGCCCGCCATGTCTAGGACGCCGTCACTCCGGTTCTCGGTGAGCCATCGTCGCTGGCTGGCCGGTGTCTTCAGTCTGCTGTGGGGATCGGGGGTGCTGTGGCTGGTGTTCCATCATTTTCTGCGGACAGAGGGGGAATTCGGTCCCGTTCCCAACCCGTTCGAAAAATGGTGGCTCAGCCTGCATGGCCTCGCGGCGTTCGCCGCGCTGGTCGCCATCGGCACGGTGTTGCCGGTGCACGTGCGGCGTGGCTGGGACCTGAACAAGAACCGCACCACCGGGCTCGGCATGAAAGGCGCACTGGCGTGGCTCGCCGTGACCGGCTACGCGCTCTACTACTTCGCCGACCCGGACACACGGCCGTGGTTGCCGTGGCTGCATTGGGTTGTCGGGTTGGGGATGCCGGCGCTCATCGCGCTGCACATCCGGCGCGGCCGCGCGCGCCGGCGTCCGCATCCACGCGCGTCGGAGCGCGGGTCGCCGGCGCACAAGTCGCACGTTGCATAATGGGGCGCTGCGGCAGCAAACTCTGCTGGCCTGCGACTCTCACTGTTGACTGTTCTTTTGGCGCTTGATGGGTCACGCGCCCAAGGTCGCGCGTCTGTGTTTTGTTACAATCCCGAACAGCTGCGAGGAGAACACCGTGTCCGCGCCTTCGATCCAGACTGCCATCCCCAAACGTCGCTACCAGTTCGGCCCGTATCAGGTGGTGTTGCTGGGTGAGGTGGAAAGCCCCGATCCGGTGCGCTACCAGTTTATTCTGGCCTTCGTCCGCCCGGGCGCGACGAAGCCGGACTTCTTCATCACGTCGGAGAAAAATCCGCGTGCCCGCGCTGCCGAGGGTTCGCATCGAATGCGGGTGTGGCAGGTGCAGGGCGATGTGGAGTGTGGTTCGTCGAATGCCTATGGTAACGCGGACAGTTTCGTGGACGCCGCATTCGCCGAGGCCACGATTCCGCTCGGCATCGTCGGGGTGGCGCCGGTCAGGGTGATGTGACGCCCGCGGCGAGCAATTCGCCGGCAATGCGCGCGATCTTGCTGCGCATGAACAGCAGCTGCCAGCGCCGGCCGCCGAGCTGGTGCCAGAGGACGGCGGAGCGGATGCCGGCGAGCAGGGCGGCGCGCACCTTGGCGGCGATGGCCGGGTTGGACAGGTGGCCGTGCTCGCCGCTCACCATGATGCGCGGCGTGAGCGTGCTGATGGTCTGGCTGTAGATCTGGGCGAGTTTCTCCATCAACAGGGGGTGCACGCCCTCGGCCGGCGTGTCATTCCCAAAGAACTTCATCTGCGTGCGTGCCGTGTCGATGCCCTGGCGAATCTCGTCCAGCATCGCCGGGCGGCGGCGCAAACGGCCTTCAAGGTGAATCAGGGTGACGACGTAGCGCGCGATCTCCACGTCCGCGGGCTGGCTCTTGCCGACGAGCTTGGTGCTGAGCAGTTCCAGGCCGAGTCGCACACCGCGTGCGCCGCCGTAGATACTTTCAACATCTGGTGCATCGAGTGCCAGCGTGCTTTGGATCGAGGCGCGCAAGGCATCGGCATCGGTGCGATCCTCGCGCGCCAACTGCTGCACGAGCCGCGCGGACTGGAAAATGCCAGCCAGTGCCAGCACCGAGTCGCGGGGTGAACGGGCCACGAACGTCTCCGGGAGGTTACAGGCGGCCGCGGATGCGGCCAGGCAGGAATTATCGCGCAGCGGCGGTGTGTTTGTCACGGCAACAGCGCGACAACCGGGTCTCAGTCTTCCTTCATGCAGGCGCGTTCGATTTCAACCTTCTTCACGCCCGGCACTTTCGCCACTGCGTCGTGCATGCGACCGACGATCTGGTCGGCGAATGGACAGTAGGGAGTGGTGAGCTGAATGTCGAGGTGTACGTAATCGTCGACGATCTCAATTTCCTGGATGAAGCCGAGTTCGACCACGTTGTGGTGCAGCTCCGGGTCGATCACCTGACGCAGGGCATCCCTGATCTGGTTTTCGGTAACGGCCATGGTCATCCTCCGCGGGGCAGTGCGGCCAGTCTAGCAAAGACCTGCCGGGAAAGCGTGTTTGTCCTCCGCACCCGGTCAGGAATCGCGCCCGCCGGCGGGCCAGTTGGGAGCCGGGGCCCGTCCCGCGCACCCGTAATCTGACATTGCCGCAACCCGGCGCGCGTCAGACGGTCTGTATCCAGGCCCGGACTTGGGCTAGGCTTGGTTCGGGTTTCTGGCATTGTCTTTGCTTCTTCTTCTCTAAGCGGTATCACGGTCGGGGAGTGCACGTGGGCGATAGCGGTGGCAACATCGGCATCATCATGTCCGGCGGCGGCGCACGCGCCGCCTACCAGGTGGGCGTGCTCAAGGCCGTGGCCGAGATCCTGCCGGCGCGCACACCCAATCCGTTTCCGATCATCTGCGGGGCGTCGGCCGGCGCCATCAACGCCGCATCGCTGGCCGTCTATGCCGACAACTTCCAGAACGCGGTACGGCGCCTGGAACGGGTGTGGGCCAATTTCCATGTCCATCACGTGTTTCGCACCGATGTCGGCGGCATGGTCGCCAACTGGGCGCGCTGGTGGGGTTCGCTGCTGACCGGCGGATCCCAGCACTATCCGATGTCGATGTTCGACCGCGCGCCGTTGTACGCCCTGTTGGCACGCTACCTGCGGTTCGAACACATTCAAACGGCGATCGATGCCGGCCATCTGCGCGCCCTCAGCATCACCGTCTCTGGTTACAGTTCCGGGCAGTCGGTGTCGTTCTTCCAGGGGGTGCCGGAGCTGAGTGGCTGGAGGCGCGCCACTCGCGTCGGGGCGCCGACGTCGATCACCCTTGACCACCTGATGGCCTCGTCAGCGATCCCGGTGGTGTTCGAGGCGGTGGAGATCAATCGCGAGTATTTCGGCGACGGTTCCATGCGCCAGATCGCGCCCACCAGTCCGGCACTGCATCTTGGCGCCGACAAGCTGCTGGTCATCGGCGTGCGTCAGGAGCTGAATGACCTGTCGGGCCGCGAACTCGGTGAGGTCAAGTACCCGACGCTCGCGCAGATTGGCGGGCACGTGCTGTCCAGCATCTTTCTCGATGCGCTCGAGGCCGATCTCGAACGCCTGCGGCGCATCAACGAGACCGTGCGTCTGATTCCGGAGAGTGAACGCGCCCGCGCCGGCAGTCGCACGGCGCACCTCAAGCCGGTGGAGGCGCTGCTGATTGCACCCAGCCAGAATCTCGGCGAGATCGCAGCGCGCCACCGCCACCACTTCCCGCGCAGCATGCGGTTGCTGCTGCGCAGCCTCGGGGCCTGGCAGCGCAGTGGCGGCGATCTGTTGAGCTACATCCTGTTCGAGCAGCCCTATACCCGTGAACTGATCCAGCTCGGTTACGACGACGCCATGCGGCGCCGCGGCGAAATCGAGGCATTTTTCCGCGCGGCCTGATGTCGCTACAATGACTCTGCCCGGAGGCGGAGCGGCATGGCGCGTTCACTCATTATTCTCGGTGTGATGCTGATCGGGCTCGGGCTCGTCTGGCCATGGCTTGTGCGACTCGGCCTCGGGCGCTTGCCGGGAGATATCCTGATTCAACGCGATCACTTCCGTCTCTACATTCCGCTCACGTCTTCCATCCTTGTGAGTGTGGTGCTGACGGTGATTCTGTATTTGCTCAGGAAATAATTGGGGGAATAGTCGTCATGTGGCATCGCTTTCCGGTCAGCCTGCGCGCCTGGTTTGGCATCGAGCTCAATCCGGTCAGTCACATTGAACGCCTGGTCTCCGCCAGTGGCGGGTTTCTCGGCATTCTTCTCGTTCTGTTCGCCAGCCGTAGCGTGCTCGGCGACCATGCTGCCACGCTGCTGATCGTGGCTTCGATGGGAGCGTCGGCGGTGCTGTTGTTCGGAGTGCCGCATGGGCCGCTGTCGCAGCCCTGGGCGCTGGTCGGCGGTCACACGGTATCGGCCCTGATCGGCGTCAGCTGCGCCATGCTGGTGCCGAATGAGTTCGTGGCCGCGGCGCTGGCCGTCGGTTTGGCCATCGGCGCCATGCATTACCTGCGCTGCATCCATCCGCCCGGCGGCGCCACGGCGATTACCGCGGTGATCGGCGGCCCGGCCGTGCAGGCGCTGGGTTTCCGGTATGTGTTCACGCCGGTGCTGCTGAATGTCGCGATTATTCTCCTGACTGCAATCGGCGTGAACTGGTTCTTCGCCTGGCGGCGCTACCCGGCCGGGTTGGTGCGCAAGAAAAAGGCCGATACCGAGACCCAGAAGAAGCACCTGGCCGAGGGCAGCCTGTCGCACAGCGATCTCGAATACGCCATGCGCCAGATCAACTCCACGCTCGACATCAGTGAAGACGATCTGGCGCGTATCTACAGCATCGCCGCCCAGCATTCCAAGAGCGCGCGCATGGAGCCGTGGCAGGTGCGCTTGCATCACTTCTACAGCAATGGCCGTTACGGTGAGGACTGGTCGATTCGCGAGGTCGTGGATGAATCGCCGCACGCCGATGCCGAGAAGGACATGGTGATCTACAAGGCGGTCGCCGGAAAAGGCCGGCGCCGCTCCGGTGTGTGTACGCGCAGCGACTTCGCGCGTTGGGCGCGTTACGAGGTGTTTCGCGATGAAACCTCGTGGCAGCGCAAGTTGTGAAATACGCCGCGACTACGGCTTGCCGACACCCGCCTGGTTGTCAAAGTCACGCAGCAACTGACGCGCGCACTCATCGCGCGTCGTGGCCAGCAGCTTGCGCAAACGCGTGCCAGTGGTCAGTTCTGTCCGTGTCAGACGCATGTCACGGTTGTTGGCATTGTTGCCGCCCACGCTGCAGTGTCCGGTCGACCAGAGCACGTGCCCGTCATCGACGCGCGCAAGACGACTGCGCAGGTTCAGCGTCATCAGGTAGGTCTTGGTGTCCGCGGGCAGCGGGCTGAAGTTCCATTCGTCCACCCATAGTTCCAGCACCAGACCGTGCCGGTATGCGGTGCGGTACGGACGGGTGTCGGCGGCAACCGGTAATGGCAGGTGCTGCGGTTCGACGTGCAGGTTTTTGAGTTTTTCCTTCTTGCCCAGCAGGCGGCTGAAGCTCTCGGCAATCAGCGCCGCCGGATCGGCGGCCGCATGTTTGCGCACCTCGGCCGCGCTCGGTGGCGGGGTTTTGCCGCCTGCCAGGATTGCCGGCGCCGGTGTCTGGTAATGCAACACATAGATTGCCGGCTCGCGATCGAGCTTGGCCCGCTCGCTGTCCGACAGGCGTACACCCTCGGGCGCGCAGGCGGAACACAGCAGCAGGCACAACATGGCCGCGAACGCTCCGGTGGCTGGCGGCGCCAGCGCCGCCGATTTCGTCTCTGACATCCCGGGAAACCCTGTGCCAATATGGCAATGAGTCAAAGTATAGAATGCACGATCAGCCACACCAACCGTGCTTGGGTGTGCGTCAGGGTTTGACTCATTTCTCTCCCGTTTGAGTAGAATTGGGTCTAGCAGCGGCTAGACCATGACCTGGCCATTCACTATCTTAAATTTAATGAGGAGTGCGGTATGAGTGATGCATTAGAGTATCTGGTCAAGGCGCGTCCGGATGCGCTGGCGCCGTACCTCAAGTTCATGAAAGAGGCCGGTAAACACCTCGACCCGAAGACGCGCGATCTGATTTCGGTCATCACCAAAGTGCATTCACAAACCGAGCGCGGCCTGCGCCAGTACCTGATGCGCGCCCTGCGCGATGGTTGTACACCGCGCGAGATTCTGGATGCCCTGCTCATGGCCTTTCCGGCGCTCGGGCTGGCCAAGATCGTGTGGGCGGCGGACGTGATCCTGGCCATGGACCTGCCCGAGTTCCGCATTGAGAACCTCGATGCGCAGCCCGGTTGGCACGACCTGCTGGCCGCGAACGACGCCGCGAGCGATGAGATCACCTATGTCGACTGCGCTGGCCGCAGCCTGTATATCTACCGCCAGGGCAGCGCGTACCGTGTGTACGACAGCCGCTGCCCGCACCAGGTAACCAATATCCCGCATCTCGCGCTGCAGGGAAAACGCCTCACCTGCCCGAAGCACCAGTGGGCGTTCGATATCACCACCGGCCAGTGTGTGGAAAAGGGCAACCGCCCATTACGCGAATTCAAGGCCAAGGTCGAGAATGGTCGGCTGCTGGCCTTCTGGTAGGGATTCGCATGCCCGCTGCACGACTCACCCGCTTCCTGGTATGTTGCCTGTGTGTCGCGCTCGTGAGTGGTTGTGCCACCGTGCGCACACTCACCGAGTACCAGCCGGGTGACCCGGTGTTCATGAGCGGCACGCGCCTGGATGTGGCGGCGATCTCGCACAACACGCTGGTGCTCAAGCGGCTGCAAGCCAAACCGCCGAAGTGGCCGTGGCTCGATCTGCCATTCAGTTTCGTCGCCGATCTCTTTTTCTGGGCAATACCCCGCACTACCACACCACTACCCGGAAGGCCGGGGAGCGAGTAGGCAGTTTACGCCCGCGATCGCGATCTTGATGCGTCGTTCCGGCGCCGACGGAAAGGCGTAACAGCCCTAGCGCCCAGGCCGACGGCGGCGTTCCACGACCGGCAATCCTAGTCGCGTTCCAGATGAAAGCGGTGCAACAAGCGGTGCACAAATGGCGCACCGATAATCCCGGTGGTGAGGATGAAGACGACGCCGGCATACAAGGCGTAGAACGCTGCGAACAGTTTACCGATCGTGGTGTGCAGCGTATTCACCGGACCCATGCCGCCCAGGATCATGGCGGCGTTGAGTAGCGCATCAATCCACGCCAAATCTTCGGTCAGGCGATAGCCCAGAATGCCGGCCAGCAGCGAGCCCAGCACGATGAGGCTTGCGACCAGCGCGTGACGCACCATGCGGCGCAGGAATGCCTGCCGTGTCATCAGCGGCTGGGAACGATGTTCGTACATGTTGAGGACCCGCGTGCTGGTTCGTGGCGGGTTACGGTAGCGAACCCGGCCTGAACACGCAATGCCGGGTTGCCTGTATTCCGCCGGATGAATTCATGCATAATAGCGCCGCCTGTTTATACCCCCCCTTTCTGCAACCAGGAGACGTTTCGCATGTCCGGTCACGGTATCCATGTCCATGGCGCCCATGAACACGAGGTTGAGCATCAGGCCCAGCACGGCCCGGGGCTCGCACAATACATTGCGATCTTCACCGCCATTCTCGCGACGCTCGGTGCCGTCGTCGGCTACAACGTGGCCACGCACCTCAACGAGGCCATGCTGTACAAGAATGAAGCGGTGCTGAAGAAAACCGAGGCCTCGGACCAGTGGAACTTCTACCAGGCGAAGAGCAGCAAGGGCCATCTGATGGAGCTGGCCGCCGACATGACCGGCGGCAAGCGCGCCGAAGTGTACAAGCAGAAGCTCGAACGCTACGAGCAGGAAAAAAAGGAAATCCGTGCCAAGGCTGAAGAGCTCGAGGCCGAATCACACGCGGCCAACGCAACGAGTGAGCATTTGTTGCACCCGTTGCATCTGTCCGAGCAGGCCATGACCCTGATCCAGATCGCCATCTCGCTCGCTTCGATCACCGTGCTGACGCGCAAGAAGTGGTTGTTCACGGTGGCCGGCGCTGCGGCGGCCGGCGGCTTGGCGCTGTGGATCGCGTCGTACTTCGTATAAGGATTGGCGTGTGAAGCAAGTCTTATACGATTGGGGCGGCTTCAATCTCTGGCTGTTCCACGCCATCAACAACGTGCGCGGCGAGTTCTTCGATCGTCTGATGGAACTCGGCACCGCGCTCGGCGATCACAGCCAGTTCGAGCTGTACGTGACGTTGCTCGCCATGGCGTGTTTGTGGTGGCTGTCGCGCACCATCCAGCGCACGCCCGCGGAGGTCTCGGCCCGGGCGCTGGCCGGGCTTACCGTAGTTGCCACGTTCAGTCTTGCCTACTTCGTGGAAGGTTATCTGATTACCTGGCTCAAGCTGAGCCTCGATTACCCGCGCCCGCCGCTCGCACTGTTGCCGAAATCGTTTCACCTTATCGCTAAGCCCGAGTTTCACCACAGCCTCCCGAGCGGCCACGCCACGTTTGCCATGACCCTTGGTGCCAGCCTCTGGCCGCTGTTCGGCCGTAACGGTCGCCTGCTGCTCGCCGCCTTTGTGCTGTGGGTGGGTGTGTCGCGCGTGAGTCTCGGCGTGCATTTTCCGGCAGATGTGTTGGCCGGTTACCTCATCGGCCTATTGGTGGTGCTGACGAGCCGGTTGTTGCTGACCCGCGTGCTACTGGTTGCGCACGTTCGAAAGTGATGTTCCTTTTGCTAACGAAACTCTGAACAAGTCCCCTCTCCCCCTTAAAGGGGGCGAGGGCGAGGGAGAGGGGGTGGGTCAACACATTGATCTGTCTCACCCTCTCCCCGGCCCTCTCCCTTAAGGGGAGAGAATTCTTTTTTGCAACTTGTTCAGAGCTTCCCTAACGATTCGGGCCGGTCTGCTCCGCTTGCAGCTCGATGAGCGTTATTTCCGGCGCTGCCAGCACGCGTAGCGGCGGCCCCCAGGTGCCGGTGCCGCGGCTCACGTACAGCCAGCCGCCGCCGGCAATCCGTGAGAGTCCGGTCGGAAGCGGATAGCTCAGGCGCGCCAGCAGGCCGAACGGAAAAATCTGACCGCGGTGCACATGCCCGGAGAGCTGCAGGTCAAAGCGTCCGGTGACACGCGCATCGACACGCGGCTGGTGCTTGAGCAGAATCGTGAATCGGTCGCGGGTGCGGCCAAGCAGCAGCGCGCGCTCATCGGTGTGCGCCGGTGCGCCGAGGCTCATGCCGGTCGGATCATCGACACCGGCGAGGGTGACGGACGTGGCGATATCCACGGCGGTCCCGCGCAACACCGTGAAGCCGGCGCGCTGGTGAAAATCCAGTGCCTTGTCGATGCCGACGAAATACTCGTGATTGCCGGTCACCGCAAACTTGCCGAGTCGCGGCCGGAACGCGGCGATCAGCGGCGCCAGGCCGTTGAGGCGATCGGCCTGACCATCGACCAGGTCGCCGGCCGAGATCAGCACATCCGGGTCGAGCGCGGAGAGCTTGGCGAGCATCGCCCGCAGCCGGCGCGCACCGACCAGTGCGCCGAGATGCACATCGGAGACCAGCGCGATCTTGAGTGGCCGCTCGCCCGCCGCCAGTTTCGGCGAGGTCAGCAGCACGCGCTCGATGCGCAGTCGTCGGGCGGCCACGAAACCGTAGACCGACACTGCGGCGGTCAACGCACAGGCCAGCAGAAATTCATCGCGCACTGACAGCTCCGGATCCATGCCGCTGAGCTTGAGCAACGTGCCAATCAGATCGAGCGCGAGCGCGATCCAGAAGAACAGAAACGCCACGCCCATCCAGGTGTAGCCGACCCAAGAACCGATCACTACCGGCCGATGGCGACCGTGTTGTTCCCAGCGCCAAATCAGCAGCGGCATGGTGGTCATCAACACCACCCATGCCACCAGCAGTGCGGTAATCGGCCAGCCGAGCGCCAGGCCGGCACGCGCCTTGGCGACGCCATATAGCTGCAGCCCGGCATACAGCAGAAACATGACGGTGAGTGCGTTACGCATTTGATGGCGACGGGCAGCCATAGACTTGCTCCTCAAAGCAGGCGCCGGAAGCGCCACACCGCGAACGTGAACAGGCCGCTGCCCAGAACCAGGATGCCGAGTATGTCGTGCCACACGTAGGTGAAGCCATTGCCCTTGAACAACACCTGAAAGCCGAGATCGATGAAATAACGCATCGGCGACAGCAGACTGAGATACTGCATCCACGGCATCATGCTCTCCGGTGGTGACATCGCGCCGGACAGAAACATCATTGGCCACAGGGTCAGGAACATCAGCATCATCGCCTGCGGCAGGTTGCGTGCGATCACCGCCAGCGTCAGTCCGAGGCTCGCGATCGAAAACACATACAGGCTGGTGACGGCGTAGAACAGCGCGATGCTGCCGCGCAGCGGCGTGCCATGCACGCCGTGCACGATCGCATACAGCGACAGCGGCGACAGCAGCAGCACCACGATCACGGTCGGGATGATCTTGGCGGCGAACAGTTCGGCCGGCCGCAGCGGGCTGACCAGCAGCTGTTCGAGTGTGCCGTGTTCCTTCTCGCGCACCAGCGCCGCGGCGGTGAGCAGCAGCGAGGTCATGGTGATCATGTTGAACAGCTCGAACAGGCTGCCGAACCAGGCGGCGTTGATGCTCGGGTTGTATTCGACGCGGATGCGCGCATCCACCTGGGGCAGGGTGGCGAGCTGTTCGGCCAGCGGGCCGGCGCGGCGCTCGACCAGTTCGACGCCGTACTGGCCGGCGATCTCGGCGATGTAGGCGGCGGCCAGGATTGCCATCTGCGACTGGGTGCCGTCGGAAATCACCTGAAAGCGGCCGCGACTTTGCTGCACGTCGCGCGCGAAGCCCGGCGGAATGATCACTGCCAGGCTGGCGCGCGCCGCGTCCAGGGTTTCCACGATCTCACGATCGCTGTGCACCATGCGCACAATCTTGAAATACGGCGCACGCAGGCGCGACACGAGTTCGCGGCTCTCGTTGCTGTGCGACAGGTCCATCACCACCACCGGATAGTTGCTAAGGTCGACCGCCCCGGCGTGGCCGGCGAGAAACACCGCACCGAAGAAACCCCACAGCAGGATCAGCACGATCGGCCAGTCCGCCGCCAGCTGGCGGAACTCCTTGAGCAGCATGGCGAGCAGCCGGCCGCGCATCAGCCGATCCGCTTGCGCAGCAACAGCCAGGCCGCGGTGTAGAGCACCAGCGTGTACAGCGCGAGCGCACCGAGCTGCGGCCAGTAGTAACCGAAGCCGAAACCCTTGAGGTAGCTGCCGCGCACCACGCTCATGAAGTGCGTCGCCGGGATCAGCTGCGCGATGAACCGCCCGGTCGCGTCCATCGACGCGACCGGCGTAACGAAGCCGGAGTAGTTGAACGCCGTGGTCATGGTGACCATTAACGTCGTGAACATGGCGGCCAGCTGGCTGCGCATCAGGATCGAAATCAGCAGGCCGATGCCGATGGTGCACACCGAATACAGCACCGTACCGGCGGTCAACACCAGGAAGCTGCCGGTGAAACGCACCTCGAAAATCCAGCGACTCAACGCAAAGATCATGAAATAGTCGAGCATCGCCACTGCCAGGTAGGGCAGCAGCTTGCCGAGGATGATCTCCATTCGCCCGGTCGGCGATGCATACAAATTAAAGATCGTGCCGGATTCCTTTTCGCGCACGATCAGTAACGAGCCGAGCAGCGCCGGGAACAGCATCAGGATCAGTACCAGCAGGCCCGGCACGATCGCGTTCTTGCTTTCCAGCGTCGGGTTGTACCAGACCGACAAGTTCACCTGCACCGGTAACAAGCTGCCGCTCGCGAGGCCGCGGCGAACGGCGAGGTCGGCGAGCAGCTGCTGGTTGTAGAGCGCGTTGATGGCGCTGACATAGCCGGTGATGATGGCGGCGCGCGCCGGAAACGAACCGTCCACGGTCACGCCCACCGACGTCGGCCGGCCGCGCGCCAGGTCGCGCCCGAAATCCGGCGGCAGATCGACGAGCACGCGCGCCCGCCCGGTGCGCAGCCATTCCTCCGCCTGGCTGCGGCGGTCGAGCACGCCGACCAGGTCGAAGTACTCGGAATGCACGTAGCGGTCGCGGTAGTCGCGGCTCCACGGCGAGCCATCGTGATCGACGAATGCCACCGGCAGATGCTTGACGTCGATGACCAGTCCGAAGCCGAACAGCAGGATCATGATCATCGGAATCACGAACGCCAGACCGAGATAGATCGGATCGCGCAACAGCTCACGCGTCTCCTTGAGGGCAATCGCCGGCACCCGTTCAAGCATGGTTGGCCTCGGCCTGGGCGATGAAATAGATGAATGCCTCTTCCATGGTCAGCGGTTGGGCGCTGACGGTCGCCTCGACACCGGCGGTGCGCAGCAGTGTTTCGGCGCTGGCGACATCGGCGCTGGCATCGCGACTCTGCCACTGGACGCGCCGACCATAGAGCATGGCCGCGGGAAAGCGCTCGCTCAACAATGGATAGGCGCGCTCGAAGGCGCGCGCCGTCACCGCCACTGCCGGGCCGCCGTCCGTGGTGGCGCGCTCTTTGAGTTGCGCCGGGCTGCCGATGGCCGCGATCCGCCCCTGGTGCATGAGCGCCAGCCGATCGCAGTGCTCGGCCTCGTCCATGTAGTGGGTCGATACCAAGACGGTGATGCCCTGTTCGCGCGCCAGCACATGCACGATGTCCCAGAACTGGCGGCGCGCCACCGGGTCGACGCCCGAGGTCGGCTCATCCAGGAACAACAGGCGCGGCTCGTGCAACAGCGCCGCCGCCAATGCCAAACGTTGGCGCAGCCCGAGCGGCAGCGCCTGGGTGCGACGCTCGGCATAGTCGGCGAGCCGCAGTTCGGTGAGCAGGGTGGCGATGCGCGCGCGCCGGCGCGCGCGCGGCAGGCTGTACAGCCCGGCGTACAGTTCGAGATTGGCGGTGACGGCGAGATCGCGATACAGCGAGAAGCGCTGCGACATGTAGCCGATGCGCGCGCGCAGCGCGCGGCGCGCGCCGGCATCGCCGAGATCGAGGCCGGCGACGTTCGCTTGGCCGGAGCTCGGTGCCAGCAGTCCGCACAACATCTTGAGCAGCGTGGTTTTGCCGGCGCCGTTCGGACCGAGCAGGCCGAAAATCTCGCCGGCCTGCACCTCGAGATCGACTTGGTCGACCGCGACGAAACTGTCGAAGCGGCGTGTAAGCTGGGTGGTGCGCACCGGCGCGGTGGATTCCGTACCCTGATTGCCAGCCGGAGCGGTGAGACGGGCACTGTCAGCGGCGGCGGTCGTCTGGTGCTCGACCAGCCGATGCACAAACACATCTTCAAGATTCGCCGGGATGTCGTGCACCTGGGCGCCGGTGAAGCCGGCCGCGGCCAGGCGCGCGCCGACATCGGTGGCCGGATCGCGCAGCAGCACGTGGGTCTCGGCGCCGTAGAGTGCGACGCTCTCTGCCTCCGGCCAACCGGCCGCGACCCGCGCCACGCTTTGCGGCGCGGCGCCGCCAATAGTTACCAGCCGTCCGGGCAGCGCCGCGGCCAGCGTATCCGGCGCGCCCTCGGCGATCACTTCGCCCTGGTGCAGCAGCAGCACATGATGGCAACGCTCGGCCTCATCCATGTAGGCGGTGCTGAGCAGCACGGTCACGGCACGGCGCGTGACCAGATCGTGAATGATGGTCCAGAAGTCGCGGCGCGACAGCGGATCGACACCGGTGGTGGGTTCGTCGAGCAGCAGGATGTCGGGCAGGTGAATGAGCGTGCAGATCAGTGCCAGTTTCTGGCGCATGCCGCCCGAGAGTTTGCCGGCCGGGCGGTCGAGGAACGGCGCGAGCCGGGTCATGGCCAGCAGGCGCGCGCGATTGTCGCGGTACTCGGCCTCCGGTACCTGGCGCAGGGCGCGAAAGAACTCGATGTTCTCGGCGACGCTCAGGGAGTCATACAGATTCAGCCCCAGCCCCTGCGGCATGTAGCCGATCAGCGGCTTCACTTTTTCCGGCTGGCGGCGCACGTCGATGCCGCTAATGCTCGCGCTGCCGGCGTCGGCCGACAGCACGCCGGCCAGGATCTGGATGATGCTAGTCTTGCCGGCGCCGTCCGGGCCGATCAGTCCGAGCACCCGTCCGCGGTGCACGTCGAACGACACGCCGCGCACCGCGTGCACCTTGCCATGGGAATAACGCTTGTGCAGACCGGCGACGCGGATGACGTCCCGAGTTTCCGGTGCGGGAGCGGGCTGCGGCGCGGTCATGGTTCAGGTTTGCGCGGGCGCGGCGGTGTGCTGATTCAGCCGACCGCGCTCATGATTTCGGCTTGCCGAACAGCTTGCGCTTGCTGGGCACCGGTGTGATCCACGCCGGACCGTCTTCGAGCCGCACCACGGCGTCGGCCGGCATGCCGGGCTTGAGCACGCCGCCCGGGTTCTCATCGAGCGCCAGCTCCACCGCAAACACCAGCTTCACGCGCTCCTCGCGGGTCTCGACGTTCTTCGGCGTGAACTCGGCCTCGCTCGCGATCTTGCTGACGCGCGCCGGGAAGAAGCGCTGCGGGAAGGCATCGACAAACACGCGCGCCGACTGGTCGTACACGACCTTGCCGATGTCCGGCTCCGGAACATAGATCTTCAGATACAGCTGGCTGAGATCGACCATCGTGAACAGCGGGGTGCCGGGCTGGACCCATTCGCCCTGCTCGATGGTGCGCACCAACACGGTGCCGGCGGTCGGGGCGCGCACCGTCATCTCGTCGAGGTAGCGTTGCTGCTCGGCCAGCTCGGCGCGCGCTTCCTTCAGCGCTGCGCTCTGCACATCCACCTCCAGGCGGCTGCGCTCCACCGTCTGTGGCGAGACAAAATTGCCGACCGCCAGCTTCTGGTTGCGGGCCAGCTCGCGTTCGGCCTGGTCCAGGCTCACCTCGGTACGACGCGCGCGCGCGGCCAGCGAGTTGATGCGCTCGCGCAGCGCCGGATCGGCGAGCTGTACCATGATCTCGCCAAGCGCGACGCTGCGGCCCTCGTCGGCCTTGATCTCCGCCACCCGTCCCGCGGAACGGGCACTGAGCGTGGTCAGCCGCCCCTCGATGCGGCCGCTCGCCACCAGAAACGCCGACTCCGGCGCGCGCGTCAGCCGCTGAATCACAAACACCGCCGTGATGCCCGCGATCACCACCGCGAGTATGGCCAGAATCCAGATCCGTTTGTTATTCATGCGCCTTGCCTGTCGCCTGCGTTGCGCTGCCGGCCAGCCCGGCGGAGGTTAGGGAAGCTCTTCACATTACGCTCACTCCGTTGTCGTCATTCCGGCGAAAGCCGGAATCCAGTGGTTTGATCAGCGTTCCCGGATGCCGGCTTTCGCCGGCATGACAGAATACAAACTTGTTCAGAGCTTCCGTAGGGAAGCTCTGAACAAGTTGCAAAAAAGAATTATCTCCCTCTCCCTGAAGGGAGAGGGCTGGGGAGAGGGTAAGACAGATCAATGTATTGACCTACCCCCCTCTCCCTCACCCTCTCCCCCTATCAGGGGGAGAGGGGACTTGTTCAGAGTCTCCTGCGCGCATTATACCCACAAACCCGCAGCGCCCCGGATCGGTGCTCAGCGCTCGCCGAACCACCAGAGGCCGGAGGTGGCGACGATCTCGGCCAGGCGCGCATAGCCGCCGGCGCGTGGGTGCGAACCATCGTGGTCGCGCACCTCGTCGCGCCAGGCGCGATCGTCGACCAGCGCCGGAAGCGTCGCGACGTAAGGAATGCCGAGCCCGGCGGCCACACCGTGCATGCGCACCGAAAGCCGCGCGAGCCGCGCGTCGTGCTCGGCGTCCGCCGCCGGCGGCGGGCCGACCACGAGCGTGCGATAGACCGGCTTGGCGGACTCGAGCATCGCCTGCAGGTTGGCGAGGGTTTTATCCTCCGCCACGCGCCGCCGGCCGTCGACCAGGCTCACGTCATTGGCACCGAAGGAGAACACCACATGATTCTGCGTGCTCGGCAGCAGCCGCGCTGCACACTCCGCCTGCCACCGGCGCGCGATGTCGGCGCTGGTCTCGCGCCGCACGCCGAGGTTGTAGTAGGTGATGTTGTGCCCGGCGCGTCGCGCCGCGGCACACAGCCGCCCGGCCCAGCCGAGGCAGTCGTCGTCGCCGGTGCCGTGCACGTAGGAATCGCCGATGAAGCAGATGCGGATGTCGGGAGCGTTCATGTTGCGATTGTATCGCGTGCAGTCATTCGGGTCGTCATCCCCGCGCGCCTCTGGCGGGGATCCAGAAATTAGAAACAGCCCGCTCCGCCGACTCTAAACAATAAACACGCCGCGCCACACCCGGCAACGTCTGGACCGGACACAATCGAAGCCGGCGATGGGCTCCACTGCCTGGCTCGACATCAACATCGCGATCAATAACAACTGAAAGACTAATCGTCGCCCCGGCGAAAGCCAGGGTCCAGGAATTCGGCGTATGAACAATCCACAGCGCCTGCATTCCCAAAGCGCGGACACCGCGCGCCCGAATCCGCCATGACGGCAGACCGATAACTTGTTGACCACGGCACCCGTATGAGTTTTACTCAAAAACCGGAAGCCCGGCCAGACCTGGAATCAAAAGCAGAATGTATACCGCTGAATCAAAGAGAATTTCGACCCCGTTCCGAGCAACCGTTCCGCCTTTAAAAGTGGAGCTTAGTTCTGCTATATCTAATTGGGCAGCAAAAGGACTCGCATGCGTTTTCTAACTTATGTTTTGCTGTCCTTCCCGCTTGTGTCTTTCGCCGCACCTGACAGCGTGACTCAAACTATTACAGGCCTCACACAAACGAAGGCAGTTGGTGTTCAATGGGAACTTGGCAAACAGCTCATTGGTGATATCAACTGTGATGGCCAGAAGGACTATGTTATTAAGGGACGATCAAAGGGACGCATATATATTGCTGTCATTCTCGGACCTCTATCTGAGTCCTCTCGGGTCGAGGTTCTCAACTTTGGAGTAGGAGAGGAAAAGTATCAGAACTCGCTACTGGAAAAGGATCCGCAAGTACGTTTTGTACCGCTCAATTACGAACCAAAAGAATTGCTCGGTTCTGAGCTTGAAGGGTATCACCCATCAAAAGATTGCAATGGTGTCGAAATTGGCGGCGAAGAGAGTGACGAAATCAATTTGTACTGGAATCACAAAATGAATGGCATCAGTTGGTGGCGTCTTTGAAACTGCTCAACAAGGCGCTCCAGCCGACGTCGTCGCTAACGCGACGCCGCGTCTGAGCTTGGTCGTTCGACCCCAGCGAAAGGAGCTCTATGACGCAGAGGTTATTGGCCGGTGTTTTCTTCCTTCTTGTAGCCCTTGTGCACACCGCACAGGCCACGGCAGCGGATATTCGTCCGTTTGTTGCGGGCTCCGGCTCGTATCGGGCAATTGTTATTGAGGGAAATATAGAGCCTGGCGACTTTGAGACATTTATTCGGATCGTCAGGGAAAACCAAGGCAAGATCAGCACCGTGTACATCTTCTCCCCGGGTGGCGATTTCTACGAGGCCATGAAAATTGGTCGTGCTATGAGGGCGCTAGAACTGGCGTCCCAAGTTCCAATGCGCAACCCAGTGGGTCGTCCTATATGCGAAGACGATGGATTAAGCCCAATGCCGAAAGATCAAAAGAACTGTACTTGCGCAAGCGCAGGTTTCTTTATTCACATTGGCGGAATCCATCGGGGCGGAACGTACCTCGCTGTGCATCGACCATTCTTTGGAAAAGGGAAATTTGGAGAGCTCTCGCAGGCCGATGCTCAGAAGGCCTTTGATGTGCTGCAAGACAGTGCGCGTGACTACATGCAGGAAATGGGGGTTCCCAAACACATTCAAGAGGACGTGCTTGGAACACCGTCAGAACGCGCTTTGGTTCTCGACGACAAAACAGTTAAGACCTATTTCTGGCTTGAGTTACCCTATCGTCACGAGTGGAAAAGGAATCGGTGCGCTAGGCTTTCCGGATCAGAAACGCAACGCGCGGAAAACTATTCCCGTCGCCTCCTGCGTGCAAGAAGTGCTTCCGATGCTGACCTTTCGAAGACCGAATGGGATGACTTAACTTCTCTCCAGAAGAAGCAGAAAGAAGAACTTGATTGTGCCGTGGAGGTTGACAGACAAAACCGCATCACAGCTTACGAACGCTATTTCGGTATGAAGCCCAACGATTACAGCGGGCATAATTTTGCAACGTGGAGTGACGCGACAAAATACCTCGGTAGGCAGTTCTATGAGCTATTGGGCAAGGAGCAATTTGACGAAGAGAAATTTGCTGGCTCGTCCTTCCTGAAACGACCTGCCACGGCCAACGCCCCTGCCATCAGCCTGTCAGATTCTCGGTACAAGCCCAAGCTGGTTACCTGGATAAGCTTGGTTAGCACACCGAATCCTTCACCTGAATTTACTCAGCGTTTAGTCAAATCTCTTGAGAGCGCTTGGGGAAAGCAATCAGGCGGCAACGGTACTACAGAGTGGCTGTGGGACAAGAAAGAATTCTTGGCCAAGCTGGCGCACAACCCTGTTTCTGCCGAGGGTCCTTTCTTAAGCCTCGTTATTGACGCGAAATAGTCACGGGAGGATGTTGATGAATCCGGTTTCGCCCGACGTTGCCAAGCAATTTTGCGAACTCTGCAATTGGGCCTATGAATGTTGGATAACACACAAACGACTGTTTGATAACAACGACAGGACGAAAACAACTATCGGAAGAGCGGAATACTTCACTGCAAGGTTATCTGTCATTACGCAGGAGTATTCCCTTTTACAAATCTGTAAGTTGCACGACCCGGCGATTCAAAGGGATTCCGTAAACATCACGATTGACCTCATCGTCCGATTCGGCGACTGGGGGCCTGATGTTGAACGAATAAACGAGCATGTTCTACGTCTGACAGGCCTATTCGACAAACTTAAGCCAGCTCGAAACAAGGTGCTTGCCCATAACGATCTCGAGGCGATCATGGAATCAGCCGCACTGGGAGGGTTTCCGGAGGACCTTGATGACGAGTACTTTTCGGCGCTTCAAGAACTCGTAAATGCGGTCAGCGAAAAATGGCTTGATGGTCCATACCCATTTAATGACCTAGCAGGAGCAGACGTCGAGGAATTCTTGCATGTGCTCGAAAGGGCCGAACCCATCGTTCCAGGGGACGCGCCGCAAGCGGCGCGTCCCTGAACTCAAACGTTCTGTGTCTATGAGAGATGGAAGTGGTAGGGCCTAAAAATGCAGGGTACATCACTACTCATCTGGGGAATGCTATTCGGGGCAATTGGTCTGGGGTACTTCACCTATGGGAAAAGGCAACAAGCAGTAGTTCCTATGGTTACCGGCATTGCCCTATTTGTCTTCCCTTATTTCGTATCGAACGTCGTCATACTGGTCATTGTGGGTTTGATTCTGGCGGCAGTGCCCTATTTTGTCAGGATGTGAGGGCAGCCTGCGTGCAAAGCCATGCCCGACCCGTTTGCTGATGCTGACTGAAATCTCTGGATCCCCGCCAGAAGCATGCGAGGATGACCGCCGTGCTGCGGTTGCGGCTCACCACGCGCCGAACTACACGCGCGCGATCTTGTGGTTGGCGAACAGGTGTTCGAGCCACAGGTTGCTGAGATGTTCGCTCAGGCGGTTCTGGGCGAGCCGCTCCTGCAGGCTGTCGTAGTCCGGCATGTCGAGCGGCTGGTCCTGCCAGGAACAGGCGAACACCGCCTTGGTGCGCTTGCCGGTGGCGGGATCGACCTGCCATTGCAGACATTGTGAGCACACGCCTTTCAGCATGCACTGCATGCTGCTGTACACCGAGCCGGTGGCCGGCGGATTCTTGGCGAAGCGTTCCTTGAGTTCGTTGTTTTTGAGGTCGCGCAGGCGCTGTACCAGACAGCCGCCGCCCATGAAATACAGGCGATCCAGGTCTTCGAACCTGAACGTGCCGCCGAGCTTGCCGTTGGTGTAGGCCTTGAGCGCGTCGCGCACATCGCCGACGTAGCTGCGGTCCTGCGCGCGGGTCGGTTTGATTTCACCATCCAGAGTCACCCACACGATCTCATCGCAGCTTTGTTCGAATTCGTCGCGGCAGAACACCTCGCCCGGATTGCGCAACGACATGAAGTACAGCAGCTTGTTGCCGGCCGCCTTCAGCGCCGGGGCAATGGCGCGCACGCCGGTGGCGCCGATGCGGTCGGCCACCACCAGCAGCGTCTGGTTGTGCGGAATATGGGCCGCGGTGCCGCTCGGGCCCATGAGTGCGATCGGCTCACCCGGTTTGAAAGTGGCCGCAAGCCGCGAGCTGGCGCCGCGCTCCAGCACAATCAGCGTGACCGTGCCGTGATCCTGATCCACCTTTGAGCCGGTGATGGCCAGGGTTTCGGTTTGCAAACGCGTGCCGGCCACGACCGGCGCCAGGCGCTCATAGTTCTGCAAACGGTAGATCTGGCCGGGTTTGAAGCGCTTGGCCGCCATCGGCGCGTGGATCACGAGCTCCACGGCATTCACCGCGCAGCGCGTGACCGCGATCAAACGCGGCTGGAAGAGATCCTGCATGTCTTCGCGGAACGCCGCGTATTCCATCTCGTCAGCGACTTCGCTGGCGCGGTCGCCGAACGACGCGACGATCTTGGGGTAGGTGCGCAGCCCCGAGGCCACGGCTTTCACCACGCTGCCGTTGAACGTCGGGTGAGTGTCGCCGATGAAGCTCACGTGGTTGCCGGCCTTGCGGTAGGACGTGAACGGCCCGAACTCCGGTGTCTTGCAGTACTTGCTGACCGGCACCGGGGCCAGCACCAGGCCGGCGTCACTGGCCTCGTGGGGTTTGTAGTGACCACCCTCCAGCTCAAGGCTGCCACGATGCTCGAAGTAGTACGCGATATTCGGTTTGGCGCCGGTGGCGACGAAGATCGCGCGCGCCGGGATCTTTACTTCTTCATCGGTCTCGACGAGCTTGCCATCGGCGTTCGGCTTCATGCGTTTGCACACCAGCGCCGACACGTGGCTGTAGTCGTCGAGTGCCGCGGCCGCCGGGCTCATGCAGTCGGCGTAGTAGATGCCTTCCTCCATCGCCTTGATCACTTCCTCGTGATTGCGTTGATAGGCCGGTGACTCCTGAAGCGTGCGCCGGTAGGCGACCGTGACGCCGCCCCACTGGTGGATGAGCGCGGTGAAGTCCGGCATGCGGTTCTCGTTGCGGGCGCGCTCGCGCTCGGCGCGCGCCAGCTTGCCGTGCGCCAGGAATTCATCGAGTGTTGCGCGCGATTCGACGTCCAGCCCGTGACGCACATGATCGGCTCCATGGGCCGCGACCAGTGTCTCGTAGCGATCGAGGGTCTTTTCCACCTGCTTGATGTAGTAGGCCTGCACCTCGGTGGCGGTGTCGATGCCGGTGAGGCCGCCGCCGATCACCACCGCCGGCAGGCGCACCTGCAGGTTGGCGAGGCTCGCGTTCTTGGCGGCACCGGTGAGCTGCAGGGCCATGAGGAAATCCGCGGCCTGGCGCATGCCGCGCGCCAGCGATCCGGGAATCGGCAGCGCCTGCGGCAGGCCGGCGCCGACCGCGATCGCCACATGATCGAAGCCCAGCTCCCAGGCGTCGTCGAGGGTCACGGTGCCGCCGAAGCGCACGCAGCCGAAGGTCTGGAAGCGCGGCCGGCGTGCGAGCGTGAGGTAGATGAGCTTGAGGAAGTTCTTGTCCCAGCGCACGGTGATGCCGTATTCGGCCACGCCGCCGAAGCCGGTCATGACGCGGGTGTCGAGGTCTTCTTCGAGTTCCTTGTAGTCGTGCACGGGGCCCTTCACGAGCGCGTCCGGTAGCGACTCGATCTTAAGGCCGTCCACGCCCACGACCGCGAAGCCTTCCTGCAGCAGGTGATGGGCGAGCGTGAAGCCGGCCGGGCCCATGCCGGTGATCAGAACTTTAAGTCCGTTGTACGGCTTCGGCAGCCACTGCTGCGGGCGCAGCGGGTTCCAGCGCGTGAGTAGATCGTAGATCTCCACGCCCCAGGGCAGCGACAACACGTCGGTCAGGCAACGCGTCTCGATCTGCGGGATGTTGACCGGATCCTGCTTCTGGTAGATGCAGGCCTTCATGCAGTCGTTGCAGATGCGGTGCCCGGTGGCCGGGCACATCGGGTTGTCCACCATGATCATGGCAAGCGCGGAGATCGTGTGGCCGTCGCGCTTGAGCGAGTGCATCTCGGAAATCTTTTCTTCCAACGGGCAGCCATCGAGCGGCACGCCGATGGCGTTCTTTTTGATGCCCTTGTCCGGTTCGCCTTTTTTCTCCGGGAAGCCTTTGGAGCAGAAGTCGCCGTCGTGATCGTGGCAGTAGACGCAGTAATTGATTTCGCTTTGTACGGCGCGCGCGTGCATGCGCGGGTCGGTCAGGTGAAAACCGTCACGCACGTGGCTGTGGCCGCTGGCGTTTTCGAAACGCTCGGCGCCGTCTTTCGTGATGACCTTAATCGGCACGAGGTTGGCAAAGTCCACGCCCGCGGGCATGCGGAAGCTCACCCAGCCGTGCACCGCTTTCTGACCTTCCGGCACCGTGAGGGCGCGAATGCACCAGCGTGTGAGCTTTTCGATATTGTCTGCCTGGCCTGACTCATCCAGCAGCAGCTTTTCGGCAAAGCGTGCAATCGCGAGCTCGCGGTCGGTGTCGGTATTCCCGGCCTGCTTGAGTGCGCCGTTCAGCCAGGCATCGAGCTCAGCAAAATTTTCAAATTCCTCTTTCTTTAACAAGCGCCGGCGCGCGCGCCGCTGCACAAACAGCTTCTTGAAAGTGAATACCGGGTTGTGCGCAAGCGTCGCGCCGCGCGCGCCGTCGATCTCCTTGCGGATGCCGAACAGGTCGGCGATCATCTCATCCAGTAGCGGCGCACAGGCGAGCAGCAACTCGCTGTTTTCCATCGGCGACAGAACCCGACCCAACCGCACGGCCAGCAACTGGTCGTGCCGCACGCCGTCTTGTGCCTTGAGGCGACGCAGATATTCCGCATCGAGGCGCTTCAGGCCATCCAAGGTGAACAGGTCGGCATAAGCCAGTCCGGGCAGTCCGGGCGTGAATGCGTGCATGACGAGATCTCGTGACTGGGGGCAGCTGGATTATTATTTAAGGCGCGAGCTTTATTCTACCTTCATTGGCGCAGCTGTGCAGGTGGCGGTGCACGGACAGGCGGCGCTGTGGAAGCCACTGGTTTTGGTAACGGTCCTGCCCACGGCGTGTGTCGGCGCAGAGAGAGCGACTTGGGAAATTGGAACAAATATAACTCGATAGCGGAGCCAGGCCCTTGTTCCAGGTCAAGGCCCCAAGACAAGCAGGGGCAATGGCAACTCTGGCCGGTATTTAATCCTTTGACGCACGCCGCCAGACGCCGGATTTACCCCCAGTTTTGGAGACCAGGCCGACATCGGTAATGGTCATGCCGCGATCCACCGCCTTGCACATGTCGTAGATCGTGAGCAGCGCGATCTGCACTGCCGTGAGTGCCTCCATTTCGACACCGGTTGGGCCAGTGGTCGCGGCAATGACGCGGCATAGCACCGCGCCCTGCTTTTCGTCGGGCACGAGCTCGACCTCGACCCGTGTGAGCGCCAGCGGGTGACAAAGCGGAATAAGCTCGGCGGTTTTCTTCGCCGCCATGATGCCGGCGACGCGCGCCACGGCCAGCACGTCGCCCTTCTTGTGCCCGCCCTCCACGATCAGGCGCAGGGTGTCGGGCTGCATGCGGATGCGGCCTTCCGCGACCGCTTCGCGCGCGGTCGCCGGCTTGGCGCCAACATCCACCATATGCGCTTCGCCGGATTCGTTCAGATGGGTGAGTTTACTCGATAAGGTAGCCCTACTCCGCTTACGCTCCGTTCGTCTTGTCATAAGAATTGAGGCCCTACTTCGTTCGTCTTGCCATCATTATTTGGGTGCCGGTTCGTGGCGGATGCGTGGCAGCAGCTCTACGAGATTGCACGGCCGGTAGGTGGCGTCGAGCTGCGCGAGGATGATCTTGTCCAGGCCGAGGCGGCAGGCGTTGGTCGAGCCCGGCAGCATGAAAATGATGGTGCCGTTGGCGGTGATGCCGGCGTCGGCGCGCGACTGGATGGTGGAGGTGCCGATCTCGGCGTATGACAGCCAGCGGAACAGCTCGCCGAAACCGGGGATGGATTTGGCGATGAAGGGTTTTGTCGCCTCGGGCGTCAGGTCGCGCTGGGTCATGCCGGTGCCGCCGGTGGAGATGATGACGTCGATGCCCGGGTCGTCGATCCAGCTTTTGAACTGGGCACGCAGCTTGTCGAGGTCCTCGCGTACGATGCTGCGCGCCGCGACCCGGTGGCCGGCGGTCTTGAGTTTTTCTTCGATCAGGTCACCGGAGGTGTCGTTGTCGCGTGTGCGCGTGTCGGACAACGTCAGTACGGCGATGTTCAGTGGGACAAAGGGACGTGACGCCTTGCTCATAAATGTAGACCTACTTCGCTGCGCTGCGTTCGTCTTGCCATAAGATATCGTCCTACTTCGCTTCGCTCCGTTCGTTCTGTCATAAGACAAGAAGCCCTACTTCGTTCGTCTAGTCATAAGATGAGTAGCCCTACATCGCTTTGCTGCGTTCGTCTTGTCAGTGGAGTGCTCCGTAGAATTCTGCTTCTATCAACCGATGCGCGGCTCGTCGGCTGGCAGGAACACCAGTTCGCGCAGGCCCTTGAGGTTGCGCAGGGTGATCTGATGACCGTGCACGGCAATCAGCCCCTGACCGCGCAGCTTGGCGAGAATGCGCGAGAAGGTTTCCGGCTGGATGGCGAGGCGCGAGGCGATGGCGTTTTTGGGTGTGCTGAGTTCGACGTCGGCGGCCTGCGCATCGCGTGGCGCCTGCTCCAGCAGGTACACGGCCAAACGATAGGTGGCGTTTTGTAAGGTGAGGCTATCGATCTGATTCACCAGCATGTGCAGGCGCCGGCTCATGGAGGCGAGCATGCCAAAGCCGATCTCGTGCGATTCGGCCAACACTTGCAGGAAGTTTTTCTGATCGAAGGCATAGAGTTCGCAGTCGCTGATCGCCTCGCCGCTCACCGGGTAGCGACCCTGCGTGCCCATGAACATCACGGCCTCGGCGAAGGTCTGGCCGGGGCGGACGATCTCGATGATTTTTTCGTGGCCATCGGGCGAGAGGCGGAACAGCTTGACCTGGCCGCGGCGCAGGAAGAAGAAGCGCTCGGCCGGCTGGCCGTGATGAAACAGCATCTCGCCATGCCGCAGTTGCACGGTCTGCATGCCGCGGCTCAGGTGTGCGAGTTGGACATCGTCGGCGTCGGCGAACAGATAGGCCTGGCGCAATTCGGCAAGCGTGCCGGTTTCGAAGATCAAGGGTCTCATGCCGACATGATAACCCCGTTGTGCCCGGTCCGGCCAAGGGATTGCTTACCGGCTCCATATGGCGGGCTGCCGCGTCACGCTTTGCACGCCATCGACGCTTCGGCCAGAATGACGGTCCCCCATCGGAACCAACACGATGCTGTCACTCGCCGAGGCCCAGGCCGCCATTCTTGCCCGTATCCTGCCGGCCACGCAGGCCGAGATGTTGCCACTGGCGCGCGCCCACGGTCGCTACCTCGCCGCCGCCGAGCGCGCGCGCGTGGACAACCCGGCGTTCGACAACTCGGCGATGGACGGTTACGCGCTCAACAGTCGCGATCTCGCCGCGCACGGTTTCGAACTGCCGGTACTGAGTGAGGCGAGTTGTGGCAGTGCGCCGCAGGTGCTCACGCCTGGTACCGCCATGCGCATTTTCACCGGCGCGCCACTGCCCGTGGGTGCGGACACGGTGGTGATGCAGGAGGATGTCGAACGCACTGGCGAGCGCATGCGATTCCCGCAAGACATTCGTGCCGGTCAGCACGTGCGCCGGCGTGGCGATGACTTTCATGCCGGCGATGCCTTGTACGCGCCGGGCCGCCGGCTGGGCGCCTACGATCTGGCGCTGCTGTCCGCGGCCGGTGTGGCGGAGGTCAGTGTGGTAGCGCGTCCGCGCGTGCTGGTGGTGGCGACCGGTGATGAGCTGGTCGCCCCCGGCCAGCCGCTCCGGCCCGGGCAGATCTATGAATCCAACCGGCTCGCCACGCTGTTGCAGCTCGAAGCACTCGGTGCCGAGGCGGTGGATGGCGGTACCGTGCGCGATGACCCGGCGGCGCTGCGCGCACTGCTCCAGGGCGTCGCTGACTACGACTTTATCATCACCAGCGGCGGCGCCTCGGTCGGTGATCACGACCTGGTGAAGCAGGTGTTTGCCGAGATTGGCGAGATCAGTTTCTGGAAGGCGAAAATCAAACCCGGCAAACCGGTGGCGTTCGGGCGCCTCGGCACGCGTGCGCACTTCTTCGCGCTGCCCGGCAATCCGGTGTCGAGTCTCGTGACCTTCAAGCTGTTCGTCGAGCCGGCGCTGTACGCCTGGCATCACGGCCAGGCGCCGGTACTCGAATTGCCGGCGATCGCAGCGAACCGCTTTCAGCGCAAACCCGGGCGCATGGAGTTTTTGCGCGCGCGTCTGTGGAGCGAAAGCGGTGAACTGAAGGCCGAAGCACTCACCGGGCAGGGATCGCACCAGATCGGCACGCTGCGCCACACCAACGGCTTCATTCGCCTGAGCGAGGACAGCCGGGGTTTTGCGGCGGGTGAGCGGGTCGACACAATACCGTTATTTTGATGTCCGTCGGGGATTTTTGCTGGAAGGGTTGCTGAGGACGTAGGTGATTTTAATCCCGCGGTAACTCGTCTGCCGCATCTCGATGCCGCGTGCATCGTCGCAGGCGATCATCAGCCAGTCATCGTTTCGCCACATGGGTTTGGGATTCAGGCAGGTGCTGCTGAAAATGATGGTGCGCGCGTAGGTCTGGAACAGGCCCGGCGTTGGACGCAGGGTCACGGCCTGGCCGTAGGGCGGCTTGTCGTCAGCCTCGAGATTGATGACCTCGGCCAGGTAGCGACCGGACGGAGAGAGCACCGCCTGCGATCCCGCCTTCTCCAGCAACAGGCTTCCGACGAAGGTGTAGCCCGCCGCGATCGGCAGGTTGAGCAGCAGCAGCCCCAACATGCGGAGCGCCGGCTTCTTGTAGAAGCGGCGCGGCGATTCGAGGAAGCTGTTGCGCGTGGCGAGAATGGCGATCACCACGACAACGCCGATACTGAGGCATAGCCCGCCCACGGCCAGCAACAGCAAACCGCTGACCACGAAGAATGACGAGCGCAAGAACAGGAAGCCCAGCATCGTGGCCGTGGCCGCCACCAGCGGTGCGGCCCACATCACGGTGGCAATACGCAGCAGACGACGATGGTTCATGGCGGGTCCACGGAGCTGCTTGTTCTTATCGAGTGTAGTCTGGGTCGGCCCGCCCTGCACTAGGTTGGTCGCGGCGGCCTGTGCCGGCATCAGGCTGGCCTAGATGCTATCAATATATATAGCATCGGCCCACGCCCTGCGCGCGACAAGGCTGTTCAATGGGTGGCTTTGGTACGTTCCTACATGCAAGCGGATAACCGGGAGCGCAAGGGCGGCGTGGCTCCCTTTATGGTGGTTGTTCAGTATTGAATGAACCGCGAAAGAATTTCCGCGCGCCCAGTCGGGCGCGCGGTTTGTGCGAACGGCTTACGCCGCTTCCACAGCCATCGGCCTGCCGACTTCCGTGGCCTTGGTGACTTCCCGCAGCTTGCCGGAGCGCACGTCATAGATGTAGCCGTAGATCGGGATATCCTGCGGTACCAGTGGATGCTGGCGGATATGACGCACATCCGCGAGCACACTGTCATCCTGGTTGCGGATGGTCAGCCAGTCGATGAAGTCGCCGTCCGGCCGGCCCTCGGCCGTGCCCAGGTCAATCCACTTGCCGCCTTTCAACTCCGCGGTCCGCAGGCTGCTGCGCAACAGGTCGCGCATGATCTCATCCGTGAATGTCTCCATGCCGCAGTCGGTGTGGTGCACGACGAACCACTCGCTCGTGCCGAGCAGCTTGTAGGAAATGATCAGGGAACGGATGGCGTCGTCGCTCGCGCGCCCGCCGGCATTGCGGATGACATGCGCGTCGCCCTCGGTCAGGCCGGCGAACTTGGCCGGATCGAGGCGCGCATCCATGCAGGTCAATACCGCAAATCGGCGTCGTGGGGGCATGGCCAGATTGGCCTTGTTACCGAAGCTGGCCGCATAGGCGGCGTTGGCAGACAGAACCTCGTCGAGTACCTTGCTCATGGTGAACCTCCTTGAGTGGAACTGATGCTGGTCCCGTTCCTGGTCCGGCGGTGCTGTGTTGCCGGGCGAAGGCAGCGGTCCCTCGGCCTCCCTGGAAATGTATTGCTGAGTTCTTGTGGGTACGGCATTGCGTGACAGAGGTAGCGCGTCACGCCTAAACACGCTACGCCTGCCATGCGTGGAGTGTCAAGCCCGACGAGTTGAACGGCAGCGTTCTGGACTGTGCGCCGCCGATGGTCTCCTGTCCCGGTTCTGAGTAAGCTTTCCAAGGTGGCGAACGTGGTCGAGCGAAGGCATGGGCACTGCATATTACGTCGGCACCTCGGGATGGCATTACCCGCACTGGCAGGGCCCGTTTTATCCTCCGGCGCTGCCGACGCGTGCCTGGCTTGCGTACTATGCAGATCAGTTCGCCACGGTTGAAATCAATGCGAGCTTCTATCGTTTGCCGTCGCTGGCCGCGTTGCGTGCCTGGCGCGCGGCGACACCGCCCGATTTCACTTTCGCCATCAAGGCGAGCCGTTACATCACCCACATGAAGAAACTGCGTGCGCCGCGCCAGTCACTGCGTGCCTTGCTCGGCGTGACGCGCGCGCTCGGAAACAAATGCGGGCCACTGCTGTTCCAACTGCCGCCGCGCTGGCATTGTCATCCCGAACGGCTGGCGGCCTTTCTCCGGGCGCTGCCGAAAAACCGCGAATGCGCCTTCGAGTTGCGCGATCCGTCCTGGCACAACCCGGAGATCTATGCGCTGCTGCGACGTCACAACGCCGCGTTTTGCATGTACGAGCTGGCCGGTTTCACATCGCCGCTAGTGATCAGCGCCGATTTCGCCTACATCCGCTTGCACGGTCCCACGGCCTTCGCCTACGCCGGCAGTTATTCGCAGGACGCGCTCGAACAATGGGCGGAGCGCATCCGCGGCTGGAGAAAACTCAAGCGCGTGTATCTGTACTTCGACAACGACGAGGCCGGCTATGCGGTGCGCAATGCGCTCGCGCTGCGCGCGCTGCTGGAGGGGCGGCGCGCATGATGGCGATCGACGCCAGCCACGGTGAGGGCGGCGGCCAGCTGGTGCGCATGGCCTGCGCGCTCGCGGCGCTCACCGGCAAATCCATTCGTCTACACGGCGTGCGCGCGCGCCGCAGTCCGCCCGGCCTCGCGCCGCAGCATCGCACCGCGGTGCAGGCGGTCGCACAGCTGTGCAACGCCGAAACCGAGGGCCTGGCCGTGCATGCGCAGGAGTTCAGCTTTCGCCCCGGGCCGATACAGGCTGGCGACTTCCGCTTCGACGTCGGCACCGCCGGCTCCATCACGCTGGTGCTGCAGGCAGTGCTGCCGGTAGCGCTCGCAGCGCCGGCCGCCAGCAGCTTTCATATTATCGGCGGCACGGACGTGAAGGCGGCGCCGCCATTTGATTATTTTCGTTACGTATTCGTGCCGCTGCTCGCGCGGCTCGGTCTCGATGTACGCACCACGCTCGTGCGGCGCGGCTACTATCCGCGCGGCGGCGGCGAGGTGCAGGTGCGGGTGCAGCCCGGCCGGCCGGCGCCGCTGGCGCTTGATGCGCCCGGTGTGTTGCAGGAACTGGGCGGCCTCGCGCATGTCGCCAATCTCCCGGCCCACATCGTCGAGCGCCTGCAGCACGCCGCGACGCAGGTCCTGGCCGAGCACGGCGCCGCGCGCATCGAGACGCAGCAGCTCGGTCACAACGAGGCCATCGGCCCGGGCGGGGCGATCGTGCTTTGGGCACGCACGGCCCATTCTCTGCTGGCCGGTTCGGAAGTCGCGCAGCGCGGTGTGCCGGCCGAGCGCATCGCCGCAAACGCGGCCGGCGCCCTGAGCGAGGAGCTGCGCGCGGCCGTCGCGCTCGACATTCACGCCGCCGACCAGATCCTCATCTATCTCGCGCTCGCCGGCAAACCCTCGCACTTCACCGCGCGCGCCTACAGCTCGCATATGCAGACCACCGCCTGGCTCATCGAGCAGTTCCTGCCGGTGCGCTTCACTGTCCAGCGCGACGCCACCCACGCACGCATCGAAGTTACGCCATGCTGACGCGCCGTCGCTTTCTCGCTGCCTGTTCCGCCGGCGCCATGGGCCTTCTCAGCCCGGCGCTGCGGGCGGAATGGCTGTGGCACGCGTGCGGTCCGGCGGACTTGCCCGAGTCGTTGGCGCGCGATGAATGGATGCAGCGCATCTGGCAGGGTATCGATCCGGTGCAGCTCTGGGATTGCCACGTGCACTTGCTCGGGCGCGGCCACGGCGGTACCGGCGCGTGGATCAATCCCCGCATGGACAGCGCCTGGCATCCGATCGAGCGTTTGCAGAAGGCCTTCTATCTGAACGGCGCGTGCGTGACCGATGCGCCGGGCATGGACGAGGCCTATGTCGCGCGGCTGCTTGCTTTGCTGGACGCCTTTCCGCCCGGCGCGAAGCTCATGCTGCTGGCCTTCGATTGGCACTACCAGGAGGACGGCAAGCGTGCCGAGGAGCTGAGTCCGTTCTATACCCCGAATGCATACGCGCAGCGTCTGGCGCGCGAACATCCGCAGCACTTCGAGTGGATCGCCTCGGTCCACCCGTATCGTGAAGATGCCATCGAGGCGCTGGAGCAGGCTGCCCAGGGCGGGGCGCGTGCGCTCAAGTGGCTGCCCGCCGCAGAGGGCATGGATCCGGCCGATGCGCGCTGCGATCGCTTCTACGAAACGCTGGCGCGTCTCAAGCTGCCGCTGCTCACGCACGCCGGGCGCGAGCTGGCCGTGCACGGCGGGCGGATGCAGGACTACGGCAACCCGCTGCGCCTGCGGCGCGCGCTCGACCACGGCGTGCGCGTGATCGTCGCGCACTGCGCCAGCCTCGGCGACGGCATCGATCTCGATCGCGGGCCGGACGGCCCGGCGGTGAGCAACTTCAGGTTGTTCGCGCGCCTCATGGACGAGTCACGTTATGAGAAGAATTTGTATGGCGATCTGGCCGCGGTCGGTCAGTTGCTGCGTGCCGGCAAGCCGCTGCGCGTGCTGCTCGCCCGCCGCGACTGGCAGGCACGCCTCGTGTACGGCTCGGACTATCCGCTGCCCGGCGTCATGCCGATCTTCTCACCGTCGCGCCTCGCGGCGCAGGGATTTCTGAATGACAGTGAGGTCGCCTTCCTGGTCGAGTTACGCCGCTATAATCCGCTGTTGTTTAACTTCGCGCTCATGCGCCTGTTGGCGGTAAAGGGCGCAGGGTTCGATACGGCGGTGTTTGCCTCGCGCCGGGTATTCACGGATGGGTGGAAGGTGTGATGCAGGTGGCGGGATAGGCTACGCTGTTGGTGGGGTCGCTCCCGACATCCTGTCTCCCTCGACATTTGTGCAGCCCTGCGCGTCGCAGGGCCCCACCCTACATTTATTCAGGCCGGCAATGCGATCTTATTGTCGGTGCTGAACTGGTAGTCGCGGAAGATGTGTTCGGCGCTGAGCAGCTGGTAGCTGCCGTCCGCGGCTTTGCGGGTGGTGTCCTTGAGGCGGTAGGTGTAGTGGCCGCAGGTCCAGATGTCGAAGTTGCGCATGTGGGTGCACAGACAGGTCTTGTCCTTCACCGAGAGCTTTTTGGCGTCCGGGTGCAGCTCCACCTCGCGGTTGTAGGCGTCGACGTAGGCGCACTTGCCATTGGCGTCGAGCAGGTAGCCGTAGGCCTCGCAGTTGGGGCGGATGCCAGCGCCGATACCGGGGCTGCCCTTGAGCATGCGCATCGGGTAGCCGGTGGGCGAGATGGTGTTGACCTCAATATCTTCTTCACTGGCCTTGAAGTATTCCTGCTGAACTTTCTCCGGCAGGCCGCATTCGCGCGCCACGGTGAAGCGCGTGGCCACTTGTACCGCCGCCGATCCGTTTTCGAGAAACCAGGTGGCGTCGCTGCCGGTGAAGATGCCGCCGGCCGCGACCACCGGGATATCCAGCTGTTCGGTCTTTAAATATTCGATGACTTCGGCGACGATCGTGCGCAGGTCGTATTGCGCCCAGTCCATGCCGAAGCCGAGGTGCCCACCCGCAAGCGGTCCTTCCACGATGATGTAATCCGGCAGGCGCTTGAGTTTGGCATTCTTGCGCAGGAACAGCGCTAGGGCGCGCGGTGACGAGACGATGATGCCGAGCTTGGCATCGCGGAAGCGCGGGTGGTCCTCGATGAGCGCGAGCGAGCCGAGGTGCAGGCCGGCGCTCAGGGTGATGCCGTCGATGCCGGCATCGAGCGCGGCCTTGAGGCGCATGCGCAGCGTCTCGCGCGGCGCGTTCATGGTGAGCTTTTCCATGCAGTTGATGAAAATCATGCCGTCGCCGCGCTTGGCCTGCATGGTCTGGCCCACGTGGTTGCGCGTCGCCTCCTCCAGCACCGCGAGATTGAAATGCACGGACGACTTGTCGCTGCTCGCGACGTTGGCCTTGTACCGCTTGAGTTTCTCGCTGACAAAGCTGGTGTCGAAGCGCCGGTCGGAGACGGTCTGTACCATGGCGTCGGAGATATGGCCGACGCCACCGAGACGCGCGGCCTCGAGCGCCAGTTCGGCGGTCGAGATGTCCACGCCCATCCCGCCGATCATGATTGGCACCAGTTCCTGCTTGCCGAATCGCAGGCGGAAATCGTCAACGCGTTTCATACGGCCTCTTTAACATGCGGGTGGTATCTCATTCAGCGGCGCATGCATGCGCTCGCACAGCACCTTGCCGGGCTGTTCACCAACCGGAACCGAATTGTACCCAGTTGACGCGTGGATGGCACCGGGAATGTGCCGGCCTGGAGGGCGCGAGCGCCGGGGCCGGGCCCGGAGGAGCTGCTCTGCGGATCGCCGAAAAGCCCTGATGGATGTGGGTTATCCGACGCGTTTGCGTCCGGTGATCATGGCGCGCACCAGGTTCTCGCGGTGCAGCAGACTGCTGACCAGCACGCCGCCAATATGCAGGGCGACGAGTAACACGCAAAGGTTCGAGATGATTTCGTGCAGTTCTTTCAGTGCTTCGCTGGTCCCGCGGCTGGTTCCGCGCATCACTCCGGCGAGCGGGCCGGCCGCTTCTTCGGCAGCATAAGAAACGATGCCGGTCAGGACGCTGAGGGCGAGCAACGCGAGCAGGGCGAGTACCATGGCGCCGCCCAACGGATTATGGCCGAGCGTGCGCTGTGCCTTTCCCCGCAGTAGGTCGCGGGTGTAGGCCAGCACCACCGTCGGGGCAAAGACAAAATCGGCAAAGCGTGCATGCCGTGGGCCGACCATGCCCCACAGCAGGCGGAACAGGATCAAGCCACCGACGACATAGCCGGACCAGACATGCAAGGACAGGACATCGCCTTCGCCGCTCAGATAGGCCACCGCAAAGCTGGCAACCAACGACCAGTGAAACACGCGCACCAGCGGGTCCCAGACCACGACCTCGTTGGCAGACAAAATTGGATTTGAGGCCATGCATCACTCCTGCTTATTTTAAGGAAACCCTACTGTGCTCCGTACGTCCCGTCATTTATATTACTGATCCGACCGAAAAAAATAGTGCAGATGTTTTTCCCCTCTCCCTCCGGGAGAGGCTCAGGGTGAGGGGGAAAATAGCTGTGAAACTCCCCTCACCCCATCCTTCTCCCAGAGGGAGAAGGGACTCAATTGATACTACGGTGCGCACTGTTTATTGTTCGATCCAGTATGACGATCATGCCACCGGTCGTGCCGAATTCAAGCCGGTGTGCGTGTGGAAACAGCCGCCTTGGTTTAATATGCTTCGATACCATTGTTCTTAAGTAGCCTCTCTTGACGAAGGAGCACCCATGGCGAGCCTGACCCCATCTGAAATCACCCGTTTCCGCGATCATCTGCGTGCCCGCGACCTCGAGTTGCGCCGCCTGATTCACAGTTCGCTCGTCAATGCCGAAGACAAGACCTATGCCGAGGTGGCCGGCCGGGTGCTGGACACGGCCGAGCAGTCGGTGGCCGACATGTTCGCAGACGACAAGATTCTGAAAATCGAAAAAGAAGTGGCCGAGCAGGGCGATGTGGTCGCGGCACTGGCGCGCATCACCGACGGCAGCTACGGAGTATGTATCGATTGCCAGGATGACATTGGCGTGAAGCGCCTGGATGCCACCCCGACCGCGAAACGCTGCATCCGCTGCCAAACCCATTACGAGCGCCAGTACCAGGGTGGCGGCCGCGACACCACGCCCAGTCTGTAAGCTGGCAGCCGGGGATCTCTTCCATTGGTTGCAGTCAGGTTGATGTGTATCACGGCGAACGTCTGAACAGTATTACCCACCTGCTCGGCGCGCTGGCCGCGGCTGCCGGTCTGGTGCTGCTGGTGGTGCTGGCCGCGCAGCAGGGTGATGCCTGGAAACTGGTGAGCTTCAGCATCTATGGTACTTCCTTGTTTCTGCTGTATCTCTTTTCCACGCTCTACCACAGCACGCGCGGCCGCGCCAAATCCATCCTCCAGAAATTCGATCACCACGCGATCTATCTGCTGATCGCCGGCACTTATACGCCATTCACCCTGGTCACGCTGCGCGGCGCCTGGGGGTGGACGCTGTTTGGCCTGATCTGGGGACTGGCGATGCTCGGGATGGTGGTGGAGAGTCTGCACAATAAAAATGCGCGCCGACTGTTGCCGATCACCATATATATAGTGATGGGCTGGCTGGTGTTGATCGCCTTTAAGCCCTTGCTCACCGCACTGCCGCACGCGGGCGTGTGGTGGCTCGTGGCCGGTGGACTGCTCTATACCCTTGGCATCGTGTTTTATGCGCTCGACAAGAAGTTGCGTCATGCGCACGGCATCTGGCATTTGTTCGTGCTCGCCGGCAGTGTCAGCCACTATCTGGCGGTCGTGCTGTATGTCGCGTAGCGCCGGCTGGCGCGCGCTTTCCAGAACCGCGGTTTCAGCCTAATCTGGGCGCATATGGCCAGTCCGCGTTTCTATGTTCCCGGCGCGCTTAGCGCGCCTGCCATACTGGCATTGCCGGAAGCGGCCGCGCACCATGCGGCGCACGTGCTGCGTCTGCGCAACGGCGATGTCGTGACGTTGTTCAACGGCAGCGGCGGTGAATATGCCGCGCGCATTTCCGCCATCGGCAAACATGACGTGAGTGTGGCGATCGAACACCACCTCCCGGTCGAGCGCGAATCGCCGTTGCCGGTTACCCTGGTGCAGGCGCTGTCGTCTGGGGAGCGCATGGATCTCACCATTCAGAAGGTCGTGGAACTGGGCGTGAGTCGTATCGTGCCGGTGGAGAGTGAGCGCTCTGTGGTGCGCCTGAAGGGTGAGCGCGCCGAGAAGCGGGTTGCCCACTGGCGGCAAGTGGTGGTCAGTGCCTGCGAGCAGTGCGGACGCAACCGCATTCCCGAGGTCAGAATGATCTCACCGCTCGCCGTGTGGCTGGCGGCGGAACAGACGAATCCAAATATGGACGAGGGGATGGACGAGGTAGACCGCGTCGGGAACAGGCGGTCGAGCGCAGCGTTGCGTTGGGTGTTATTGCCCGGCGCCACCGGAGCGTTGCGTGATCTGCCGCGCCCGCAGCAACCCATCGAGCTGCTGGTCGGTCCCGAGGGTGGGCTTACTGACGCCGAGGCCGACGCCGCGCGCCGCGCCGGGTATCAACCGCTGCGCCTTGGCCCGCGTGTGCTGCGCACCGAGACCGCCGCGCCGGCCTTGCTCGCTGCATTACAGGCGTTGTGGGGAGATTTCTGAGAGCAGTCCTTTAACAAGGCTGCTGAAAGTGGGATTCGTCACACCGGCGAAAGCCGGTGTCCAGGAAGTAAATCAGTGCTTTCATACACAAGCTGGATTCCGGCTTTCGCCGGAATGACGGGATAGTGATTCTTCGTAGGGTGCGCTTGCGCACCAAGCCGCGGTGCATCAGAGTCAACGGTGCGCAAGCGCACCCTACAGTCCAGGGAGGGGGCTGCGTGTCATCGCCACCAGCACGATGTACAGGAACACCGCGAGTGCCAGACCAAAACTCAGCACACGCCCGCGCCGGGTCTTGCCGTATTTCAGCGCGATGCTGCCGAGCACAATGTACGCGAGCAGCGCGAACAGCTTGGCGCTGAGCCAGGCATGCGCCAACGGAAACTGCTGGAGGCGCACGACGAGCGCGATCGCCGAGACCAGTAACACCGTGTCGATGACATGCGGCAGGATGCGTGTGGCGCGCGCCCGCAGACCTGGCGAGTCTTGCAACATCCATATACCGCGCAGCACGAAGCCGGTAATCGAGAGCAGGGCGCTACCGACGTGCACGGCTTTCAATATATCCATGCCGGTGATTCTAACCCGGTTGCTGGGTTACGCGTGGCTTGAGGTACATGGGCAGATAGCGCAGCACCCACGGCAACAATGCGCAGAGCCAGACGACCGCCGCCAGCAGGTTGAGCCAGCTGCCCCAAACCGGCAGGAGCTCACCGGCCATGCGCAACACCGCCGCCAGGTTCACACCGAGCAGCACCGCCCAGGTGAGGGTATCGGCGCTGAGCGCGCGGCCGGAATGGCCGAGGGTCACGCGCGAGGCCATGGCCACGATCATGCTGGTGAGAAAGCCGATGCCGAGTGCATGCAGCGGCGCGCGTCCGAGAGTGTCGGTGCCGGTGGCGAGCAGGATGAGACTTTGCACGCTATACAGGGTCATGCCGATGCCGAGCCACAGGAATGCGATGTGCAACATGGCAAGCAGGCGCGCATGGAAACTGCGGCGAAACTGCCAGACCCAGGAATGATGCAGGGCGGCGAGCGCGAGCGGCAGGTCGGCAAGGAAACGCCACTGCGCCAGGCCACTCAGTTCGAGGCCGGCATGGGCGGTCACACACACCGCCATGAGCGATGGCCCCCAGGCCGGGCGCACCATGATGTAGTTCATGAGTGCGCTCTGGCTGAAGAACGGAATCATGCGATGACTCACCAGGAATACCACCGGCACCAGAAACAGCCACAGGCCCAGTTCGCGGGCAGTCGCGAACAGCCGCGCGGAGTCGGTGAGTACGGCCACCAGAAAAACCGCGATGCCCAACATTCCGCCAGCCAACGCAACATTGAGCAGACGTTCGTGCGGACCGCGTTCGCGGGCGCGGGCGTATACTCGCAACAGGCTGGTCAGCGCCATGGCCCAGCCGGCCAGAAACACAACCAGCGCCAGCACCACAATCCAGCGGTCCAAAATGAGGCCGGCCGTGAACAGCAGAATGCCGCCGAACAACAGGGCAAATGCCGCCACATAGGCGTGGCGCTCGATGCCGGTGCCGCGCAGCCAGCGCGGATAGACCGTAAACAGGAACCCGAAAATGAAAAACGGAAACACGCCGTATAGCATCAGGAAGGCGTGCCCCCGGGCGGCCGGCAGCGCGCTGGTCGGTGACAAAAAGCCTGTGGCGCGCGTGGCCAGTTCGACCAGCCACCAGGCGATTGTCAGCAGCATCTGCACGGCCCCGGCCAGGAACAGCATGCGGTGCGGCTCGGCAGAAAATTGCTGCCACCGGGAGAAGCTTTTGCGTTCAGGAGACTGCATGGCGTTGTCCGTGGTCCAGACGGCATGTAACACGCTAACCGCCACCCCCCGCCTTGATGTCCATCAAGCGCGACAGCGCGGATTTGCTATTCTTTGTGTGGATCGAACGTCACAACAACAGGCTGGGGCAAACCAGGATGGGCAGTGCCAGTGGTCTGGGGCATCCGCACAGGCCGTCGCGTGATGAATGTGATGAATAAGGAATTTTCCAAGAGGTCTGGATCATGAGCGGGCTCGCGCGCCTTTGGCGCCTACTTACCGAGGCGCCCACGGCCGTGATCGACCCCGAGCGCCGTCGCCAGATAGAATTTCTGTCCGGCCTGCTGGTCGTGCTGACTCCACTCGCCTACCTGTCGCTTGGCATTCAGCTACTGCTCTTCCCGGGTATTTGGCCGACCGTTGTGTCCGTCGCCGCTCTGCTGGCGGTGCTGTTCGTGGCCTACGGCTTGGCGCGCGCCGGGCACTATACCGTCGGCGCGCTGATCACGGTTGGCATCGCGGCGATTGCCGTCTTCGCGATTGTGCTGCTCAACCCTACCGATGCGTTCAACTACGCCTTCCTGCTCATCAGCATTCTCCTGGCCGCACTGCTGTTTGCCGAGATTGGTGTGTGGATCATGGCCATGGCCAATCTCTTCGGCGCGTCTGTGCTGCTGCCGGCTTGGGGAGTCCCCCCGCCGCATGATGACGCGACATTGGTGCCGATCCTCCTGGTCATCGTCTCGACACTCTTGCTGCTCAGTATCCGTTACCGCAACACGCTGGAGCGCGACCGGCAGGTGGAACTGGCCGCGAGTGAAGCACGTTTTCGCGGCTTCGCCGATGCGACGCTGGAGGGCGTCGTTTTTACCGAGAATGGCTGCATCATCGACATCAACGAACGTGGCGCCGCGCTCGTGGGGGCGACTGGCAGCGCGGCGCTGATCGGTCGAAATATCATTGATTTCTGCGCACCGGCGGACCGCGAGCGCGTGGCGATGCAGATGCGCAACAACGTCACCACACCCTACGAGTTCGTCATCCAGCGCGTGGACGGCAGCGAATTTCCCGGCGAGGTGCGCGGCCGCACCAGCCTCTACCACAATCGTCTGGTGCGCGTGACGGTGTTCCGCGATCTGACCGAGCGCAAGCGCGTCGAGCAGCGTACTCAGCAACTGAACTGGCTACTCCGAACGCTGGGTTCCGTCAATCCGGCGCTGCTCGGCGCCAGCACCGAGCCACAGCTGTTCACCAACATCTGTCGCACGCTGGTGGAGCAGGGCGGATTCGCCATGGCCTGGGTTGGTCTGATCGAACCCGATACGCAGCGGGTGCGGATCGCCTGCCAGTCGGGTTTTGCGCACGGTTATCTGGAAAATCTCGATATCCGCTACGACGAAAGTCCGGCGGGCCAGGGGCCGACCGGCACGGCGATCCGCACTGGCCGCACGGTCATCAATGATGACACCGAGACCAATTCGCTTTTTGCCCCGTGGCGCGAGCGCGCGCGCCAGCACCACATTCGTTCGACACTTGCGATTCCACTGCGCGTCCACGGGCAGGTGGTCGGCAGTCTCAATGTCTATGCTGCCCTGCCGCGTGCCTTTGGTGACGAGGCAGTCGTGTTGCTGGAAAAGCTGACCAGCGATGTCGGCATGGCGGTCGAGCGACTGCGTGCGATCGATCGTATCGCTGCCTCGGAGCATGAACTCGCCACGATTCTGCACAACATGCAGGACACCTATTACCGTACCGATCAGGATGGCCGGATCGTGCGCGCCTCGGAATCGGCGACCAAGCTGCTCGGGTACGCGCCGGACGACATACTGGGCAAGCGGCTGGCGGATTTCTATGTTGACGCCGCTGGTCGGGAACAGTTCGTGGCCGCGCTGCAGGCCGCGGGCGGCGCGCTGCGCGACTACGAAGCAGCCCTGCGGCATCGCGACGGTTCAGTGATCTGGGTATCGAGCAACGCCCAGTACGTGCGCGACGCCGACGGCAAAGTCATCGGCATTGAGGGCACGACCCGCGATGTCTCCGAGCGCAAGCGCGCCGAAGCGCGCCTGTTTGAAATCGCGCGTGGTGTCTCGGCGACCACTGGTGAAACATTCTTTCATTCGCTGGTGGCGCACCTCGTGCAGTCGCTGCAAGCCGACTGTGCGTTTGTCGGCGAGTTGATGCCGGGCCAGACAGACCGCATCCGGACCATCGCCGTGCAGGCTGGCGACCGGCACGTTGAGAATTTCGAATTTGACCTGGCGGGCACGCCCTGTCAGAACGTGGTTGGGCGCGAGACCCGCGTCTACTCGCGTGCCGTTCAGGAGCAGTTTCCAGACAACCACCTGCTGGCAGAGCTGGGTGTGCAGGCCTATGTCGGCACACCCCTGTTCGGCAGCAGCAGCGCGGCGCTTGGCGTGCTGGTGGTGCTGTACCGGCAGCCGATCGAAGAGGATCTGACCATTCGTTCGACGCTCGAGATCTTTGCCGCGCGTGCCGCGGCCGAACTCGAACGCCTGCGTGCCGAACGTGCGCTGCGCGAAAGTGAGGCGCGTTACCGAAATATTGTCGAAGCCGCCCAGGAAGGCATCTGGCAGATCGATGCCGACAATCGCACTACCTTCGTGAACCAGAAGATGGCCGACATGCTCGGCTATACGGTTGAGGCAATGCACGGCCGGCCGCTGTTTGATTTCATGGATGACGAAGGCAAGGTGATCACCGCACGCAATGTCGAGCGCCGCCGACAGGGCATTGCCGAGGAGCACGAGTTCAAATTCCGTCGCCAGGACGGGGGCGAGATCTGGACGCTGCTCAATACCGTGCCGTTGACCGACGACGCCGGGCGATATGCCGGCGGATTCGCCATGATCACCGACATCACCGAACGCAAGCGTGCCGATCAGGCGCTGAGGGAGAGCGAAGCGCGTTACCGCTCCACGCTCGATACCATGGCGGAAGGCATCATCGTCCAGGATTCCCAAGACCGGATTCTGACCTGTAATCCGGCGGCTGAGTGCATTCTCGGTCTGACGCGCGATCAACTGATGGGGTTTTCGTCACTGGATCCGCATTGGCATGCCGTGCATGAGGATGGTTCGCCATTCCGGCCTGAGGACCATCCGTCGATGGTGACGCTGCGCACCGGCGCGCCGCAAAGCAATGTCATGATGGGCGTGCACAAGCCGGACGGGAGTCTCACGTGGATCTCAATCAATTCCCAGCCGCTCATCGACCCGGGTGAGTCGCATCCGCACAGCGTGGTCGTGTCGTTCCACGATATCACGTCGTTGCGTGCGGCAACCGCGGCACTAAAGGCCAGCGAAACCCTGCTCGCCCATTCCCAGGAGGTTGCCCGTCTCGGTAGTTTTGACTGGAATCTCCGCAGCAACGAGGTCGTGTGGTCACGTGAGACCTACCGGCTGTTCGGCGAAGACCCGGACCATCCGCCGGCCGATATCTGGGGGCTGTTGGCGCGCGCGGTCCATCCGGGCGACCAACTGCGTTTGCAGGCCAGCATGAAAGGGGTGGTCGAACTGGGCATCCGCGAGCCGATGGAGTTGCGCGTGTTGTGGCCGGATGGCTCCGAGCATGTGTTGTGGACCGAGGGGCAGGTCGTGCAGGGTGCCGACGGCCGTCCGGAATACATGGTCGGCACCCTGCAGGACATCACTATGCGCAAGCATGCCGAGCGGGCGCTTATCCAGAGCGAAAGCAACTTCCGCGCGCTGACTGAAAACGCCAACGTCGGCATCCTGGTGATGCACAACGGCCGACACGTGTTTGCCAACAATCGATTATTGACCATGCTCGGTTACGGCGCGGAAGAATTCCACCAGACCGGGATGAAGGAACTGGCGCATCCGGTGGAATACGACAAGATTATGGAGCGCCTTCGCGAGCGCATGGCGGGCGAGTCGACGCCGAGTGTCTACGAGACGGTGTTTATGACCAAGACCGGGCAAGCGGTACCCGTGGAACTGACCACCGCCAAGACCACTTGGCAGGGCGAGCCGGCCGAACTGGTGTTCCTGCACGACATCCGCGAACGCCTGCGCACTGATGAGCAGATGCGCAAACTGTCCAGCGCCCTCGAGCAGACCGCCGATGCCGTGATGATCACCGACCGCCAGGGCATCATCGAGTACGTCAACCCAGGGTTTGAGAAGACCACCGGCTATTCGCGCGATGAGGCGGTGGGGCAGACGCCGCGCCTGGTGAAGTCGGACAAACAGGGTGCGGGCTTTTACAAAAAGCTTTGGCAGACCATTCTCGACGGCGAGGTGTTTAGCGAGGTGTTCGTCAATCGTCGCAAGGACGGCAGCCTGTACTACGAAGAAAAGACCATTACCCCCCTGAAGAATTCCGCCGGAGCGGTGACGCACTTTGTCGCGACCGGCAAGGATGTGAGCGAGCGCATGCAGGCCCAGGAACGCATGCAACACATGGCGCAGCACGATGCGCTCACCGAGTTGCCAAACCGCATGTTGTTTCTGGATCGTCTCAAGCAGGCCTTGGCCCGCGCCCGCTGGCACAAGCGCCTGGTGGCGGTGCTGTTCGTGGACCTGGATCGTTTCAAGACCATCAACGATACCCTTGGTCACGATGTCGGCGACCGGTTGTTGCAGGCGCTGGCCGAGCGCTTCACCGCCAGTGTGCGCGAAGGCGACACCGTCGCGCGCTTCGGCGGCGACGAGTTTGTCATGCTCCTGGACGACGTGGCCTCGGAAAAGGACATCGGCGTGGTGGCGCAGAAAGTGCTCGATGCGCTCACCCCGCCGTTCCGCATCGACGGCCAGAGCCTGTATGTCACGGCCAGCATCGGAGTCAGTCTGTACCCGAATGACGGCGAGGATTCCGGTACGCTGCTCAAGAATGCCGACATCGCCATGTACCGCGCCAAGGAGTTGGGCAAGAACACCTATCAGTTCTACTCAGCCGACATGAGTGCCCGCGCCTTCGAGCGGCTGACGCTGGAAAGCAGTTTGCGCCACGCCATCGAGCGCAACGAATTTCGCCTGTACTACCAGCCACAGGTCGACACGTCGAGCGGCGCGATTCTCGGGGTCGAGGCGCTGCTACGCTGGCAGCATCCCGATTTCGGCTTGGTGGCACCGGCCGAGTTCATCCCGCTGCTCGAGGAGACCGGCCTCATTGTCCCGGCCGGCGACTGGGTGTTCCGCACGGCCTGCGAGCAGTTACGCGCCTGGCATGACGCGGGCTGGCCTACGCTGCGCATGGCGGTGAATCTTTCACCGCGCCAGTTTCAGACCCCGGGCCTGGCGATCATGGTCGAGCGCGGATTGGCCAACGTCAACTGTGATCCGAGCTTGATCGAGCTTGAGATCACCGAGAATGTACTGTTGCGGCACGCGGTCGCCACCCTCGATGCCCTGGATGCCGTGCACGCGCTCGGCGTGCGCCTCGCGATCGACGACTTCGGCACCGGTTATTCGTCGCTCAGCTATCTGCGCCGCTATGCGATCGATACCGTGAAAATCGACCGCAGTTTTGTGCATGACATTCCCGCTGACCCGGATGACAGCGCCATCACCGCAGCGATCATCAGTCTGGCGCAGAGCCTGAAGCTGGATGTGATTGCCGAAGGCGTGGAGACCGAGGCGCAGCGCGAGTTCCTGCGCGAACGTGGCTGTCACTTGATGCAGGGCTATCTGTTCAGCCGGCCGCTGCCGCCCGAGGACATCACGCGTCTGCTGGCGGCGCCGCGAGCGAAGGGCTAGGCGGATCTGCCGGCACGCAGTGCGTGGTTGAGAAGCAGCGCAATGGTGAACAGCAGCAGCGCGCCGGCCTGATGCGCGGCGGCGAGTGACACTGGAACGAAATTCATCAAGGTGGCGATGCCGAGCGTGACCTGGATCGCCAGCATGGCGAGCAGCAGGTTGAACAGCCAACGCGTGCCGGCCGCCAGGTCCTGGTGTCGTGCCATGAACCAGTAAACGGGAATCACCAGACACAGCAGATAGGCCACGAGCCGGTGGTTGAATTGTACGGTGGCCAGATTCTCGAACAGGTTTACCCACCACGGTTCGAGCGCATACAGGCCTTGCGGCACCAGCCGGCCGTGCATGAACGGCCAGTCGTTAAACGCAAAACCCGCGTGCGTGCCAGCCACGAACCCGCCGGTCAGGATCATGAAGAACACCAGCCCGGTGACGGCGCGCCCGAAGCGCCGCAGCGTGGCGACCGAATCCGCAACCGCGCCATCCCTGGCGCGCGGCCCTCGCCTCGATCCTATCGGCGACTCCGCGGCCTGCGGTTTCGGGGCGAGCAGCCCGAGCGCGACCCACAGTGTCGCGGCATAGATGAGGATGGCGAGCCCGAGGTGAGCGGTGAGTCGGTAAGGGCTGACGCGCGGTACATCCACCAGTCCGCTCGCTACCATCAACCAGCCGAGCAGCCCCTGCGAAGCGCCGAGCGCAAACAGCAGCCACAGCCGCGGCGCGAGCGCGCGGTCGATTTGCTTGCGCACCAGGAAATAAACAAACGGCAGCAGAAACGCCAGCCCGATCAGGCGTCCCAGCAGTCGATGGAAGTATTCCAGCCAGAAGATCTTCTGGAAGCCGGCCAGGTCCATGCCGACGTTGACCTTTTGATACTCGGGCGTGAGCTGGTATTTCTCGAATAGCGCTTGCCAATCCGCGTGTGTGAGCGGCGGAATCGCGCCCATGAGCGGCTGCCACTCGACCATCGATAGTCCGGAGTGCGTCAGGCGCGTCACGCCGCCCAGCACCACCATGATAAAGATCAGCGCACAGACCACGAGCAGCCAGATAGCGATTGCGCGGTGAGATTTCTCGGAGGCAGTGGCGTTCATGTTGTCTCTATAGTTAATTTTCCAGGCGCCGTTATTGGCGCAATGGACTTTGTGCAGGCTTGTTCTCGGGGATCGATAAAAAATTGCTTCTTATGTAGGGTGGGTGGAGCGAAGCGAAACCCGCCGAACAACATGATTTTGCTGGGTCCGCCGCTGTGCTTTAAGGACGCACGAATGCCGCGAGAGCAACCGCGGCTTGACCCACCCTGCATTAGAATTATACAGACTCCCTTTCCCTAACTGGCGTTAAGCGATAATAGAGATTGACGACAGCAAGCAGCAGCAGCGCCGCGCCGGCATTGTGCGCCGTGACCAGCAGCAACGGCAAACCGCTGGCGACGCCAGCGAGTCCCAGCACGATTTGCAGCGTCAGCATCGTCAGCAATATGTTACCGCCGGTGCGCAGGCGTCCACCGGCAGTGCGCGCACGAAAGCCGAGCCAGCCGAGATACAGGAACGTGAGCAGCGCGCCGCTGCGGTGAGTCATGTGCACCACCGCGGCACTGGCGTCGATGATGACCTTGCCCTGGCTATCGCGCTCCAGGTGACGGGTCGGTTCGAAGCCGTGCGCCAGATTCTGCACCGAGAAGTCTGCACCCGCGCAGCCGCTGAGCTGCGCACAACTTGGGCCGGCAAAACTGCCGCTGGTCCAGGCGCCGAGCGCGATCTGCGCGGCCACGACCACGAGCGCGAGCCGCGCCCACGGCCTAAGACGCGCTGCCGCACCAATGTCCGGCGCGGCCTGCGGTTGGATGCGCAGACCGATCCACCACAGCAACCCCAGCATCGCCATGCCGCCGAGCACGTTGCCGGTGGTGACGAGCGGAATGAGCGGCGAGGGCGTCACTACGCCAAGCACCGACAGAAACACGGTGAGCCCGAGCACGATGAGCGGCAGCGTGACACCCGGACCGCCATGCTTGCGGTTGCGAATGGCGAGGAAGGCGATGCCCAACACGAAGAAGCCGAACAGAGTAGCGGCCACGCGATGAAAAGTGCGCGCCGCGCTCGGCGGCAGCAGCGGGCCGCCCTCGGCCAGTGAGCGGTTGTCGTGCACGCCGATCTGGCCGAAGCACGCCGGCCAGTCGGCGCAACCCAGGCCGGCATCGCCGAGGCGGATATAGGCACTCAGCACCACCACCAAGAACACCAGCAGTGTGGACAGCGAAACCAGCAGCGTGAAGCCGGGCGAGACGGCGGGGCGGGGGGTGGGTTCAGTCATGGCGGCGTGCAGTCCGGTTTTTTCCGCGATCTTGCCGTCCCTGTGGTTGCAGTGCAAGCGCAACGTCTAGCGGCTTGTTGAAAATGGGTTCGTCACACCGGTGAAAACGGCAGCCCGGTAATTACTCGTATATCCATGCGGGCTTGCTCTACGTCTGAAAGCGACCCGAACCAGTCATTCTGCATCATCTCCCAATTTGAAATTCTAAGTACTACACCTGCCACCAGTCCGTATAACATAGCCAGGATATACGGACCGGCTAAGAATAATTCTAAGACTGAACAAGTGGTTAGGTCTTCCGGACCGACATTATCGGTTCCGTGGATATACTGACAGAATTGTCCGTATTTTATTTGTTGGCTGCTTAAGAATGGATGCATCACATTGAACAAAGACAGCGCACTCAAATTACTCAAGGGGCTGCTTGGGGAGATTCTGCTCAGTACCGGCGCAGCAGCGACTGAGCGGTTTTCGAGCCTCCGTGATGTTGATGCCAAGGTAAGAGAAGCCAAACATATATTCCAAGCCGTTGAAGGCTTGCCTGCGAGCTTTCTCGCAGATATGTCATCGGACTCAGATTTTGACGCTCAAAGCCGACGTGTAAGACTGGAAGCGCTTGGTAACTACACTAAGAGCGCGATCAAATTTCTAGAGTCTGGCGCATTGGCCAAGAATCAGAAGCTCATCTACCCAGCGCCTGACGTTTCTAGGATCACCGCAACTTTTCCACAGCTCAAAGATTCAATCGATCGCCGCTGGAAAGAAGCGCAGAAATGTATCCATGTTGAGTGCTTCACCTCTGCTGTAATTATGATGGGCAGCATTCTTGAGGCATTACTACTTGCTCGTGCCAATCTATCACCTGCTGTTTCATATCAATCTTCGCGCGCCCCTAAAGACAAAAATGGGAAGGTTCCGGCCATCCAAGATTGGACGCTGAGCGCACTGATCGATGTGGCAGTAGACTTGGGGTGGATAAAAACGGACCGAGGGAAATTTAGTCACGCCCTGCGCGAGTCCCGCAACGTTGTACATCCATGGGTTGAGGTCTCCACGCGCGCCAATTTTGACAGCGCCACATGCAAAACGTCGTGGGAAGTTCTGCAGGCTTCAGTCGATGACCTCCTTGCGTCTGTTCCATAGCAAAAGCGCAGCGAGCCTGGCGCTCCAGGGGACACGCATGAAGCCGCACGCCCCTGAGTTTCGTCATTGAGACTGTAGAAAAACCCCCCAAACCACGTAAAATCCAGCCATCGACGCGTTATTGGTTGTTGTCACACCGCTCAACAAGGACAGGAGGTGTCGATGGCCCGCTACCAGCCCTACGACGTCCATCAGGACAAGTTCATCCCCGTTTCCTTCCGCGATCAGATCCTGCCAGGCTCCTTCGAATATTCCCTGAACGAGATCGTCGATCAGCACATCGATCTCACCCCGTTTGAAGCGCGTTACGCCAACGACGAAACCGGACGCCTCGCCTACGACCCGGCGGTGCTGCTCAAGATCGTGTTGTACGGCTACTACAAGGGCATCGTGTCGAGCCGCAAGCTGGCCGAAGCCTGTGAACGCCACGTGGTGTTCATGGCCCTGTCCGCCGATACCCGCCCGCACTTCACCACGATCGCGGACTTCATCTGTCAGATGCACCAGGAAGTGACGAGTGTGTTCACCGATGTGCTGATGTACGCCAGCGAATTGAATCTGATCGGCCGGGACACCTTCGCCATCGACGGCTGCAAGCTCCCGAGCAACGCCTCGAAGCAGTGGAGCGGTACCTTGAAGGAACTGCGCCACAAGCAGAAGAAGCTGCAAGCCGCGGCCCGCAAGATCGTCGCGCGCCATCAGGCGCAAGACGCGCAGGAGAAACTCTCCCCCGTCATCGCCCAAGAGGAGAAGAAACGCGCCACCTACGCGCGCAAGATCGACCGAATCAGGTGCTTCCTCAAAACCGCCAAACCAAACCTCGGTCCGAGCGGTAATGAGCGCAAAAGTAACATCACCGACCCGGACAGCGCGAAGATGTCGACGAATCACGGTGTGCTGCAAGGCTACAACGGCATTGCCGTGGTCGACGCCCAACACCAGATCGTGGTCACGGCCGAAGCGCACGGCGAGGGCCAGGAGGCCCACCTGCTGGCGCCGCTGATCGAAAGCACCCGTGCGCAATGTAAGACTGCTGCGATTGCCGAGGACGTGTTCGAAGATGCGAAGCTCACCGCCGATGCCGGTTACTCCAGCCAGGCGAGTGTTCAGTACACGCAGGAAAACAATGTCGACGCCTACATCGCCGACCGCAACCACCGAAGCCGCGATCCGGCGTTTGCCAATACCGACCGTTATAAGGAACGGTCAAGACAGGACAAACGCCGCCGGGCCGGAAGAACCAGCAACCGCTTCACCGCCAAGGACTTCGACTACGACGCAGTGCACCGCACCTGCCGCTGCCCGGCCGGACACAATCTTTACCGCAACGGCAACCACATCGACGTGCACGGCTACCTCGGCATGAAGTTCCGGGGTGCCAAATCGGTGTGCGGTCCGTGTACGCTCCGCCAGCGCTGTCTCACCACCCCGGACACCACCGAAACCAAACAGGTCACGATCTTCATCGGCAAGACCGAAGCCCGGAACGAGACGCCGATCGAGAAGATGAAACGCAAGTTCGACACCGTCATCGGGCGATTCACGTACAACCAACGCATCGCCATCGTCGAGCCGGTGTTCGCCAACCTCCAGAACAAGGGCCTGCGCCGTTTCACGCTGCGCGGCCAACGCAAGGTCGATGCGCAGTGGAAGCTCTTCACTCTGGTTCACAACATCGAGAAGATCGCCCACTGTGGGGCGAGTTGAGAGGGGATCCAGAAGCAGCCATGCCGGCAAGCCATCATTTATGCGTAACGATGAGATTCCGCGATCGTTTGCGCGCCGAGGACGGTCCGGGTAGGGTTTGGAAAAGGGTTTTTCTACAGGCTC